>SCPP01000061.1_pt1:2500-84917 | contig 84917 bp, 87 predicted proteins | sample 6106811 | NCBI WGS metagenome assembly SCPP01 (sample SAMN10720449, study PRJNA508395) | human gut metagenome | isolation source: Participant 2 stool, 15 month | host: Homo sapiens | collected 2018 | reverse complement strand
ACTGCCTGATGAGTCCTTCCGAACAGGAAAACCACTTTATTCCGTATTCTTATGGGACTGCGCAGATGAAGCGGATATTATCTGGAATGTGGGGTCCGGAGCCGGACTGAAACTGATACAGATGCTTCCTTGCTCCTGCGCATTTCCCGTTTTCCAGGAAGACCTACTTCGTCCTTTTCCCTTTGAAAATGTGATGATGGTGCAGAAAAACATACTTGAAATTTCCGGGATTTCCGTGATGAGATCCTCACAGCTATGTGCCTTCGCTTCGGAAGAATGCGTTTAAACCGCACTTTATCTACCTTAAGCGGCGGTATGAAACGGCGGACTGCCATCCTGCGGGCTCTTCTTACCAGGTCGGATCTGCTTTTAATGGATGAACCCCTTTACAGGTCTGGATGAGGGAACAAAAGATGAGGTCATAAAATTTTTAAAGGAATACAGACAGGATCGTTTCTTCTGATCTCCACCCATCAGAAGGAAGATGTGGAGAAACTTGGTGGAATATTGCTTACTCTGTAATATTTTTTCTGTTTAAAAGCCCGGTTTTGCCGGGCTTTTTATATACCGTTGGATTTTACTGCGGGATTTTTGTGATCCTCTTAATTTCTCGGCTGGATCACACTTTTTCCATTGTCAAAAGACGGATTAAACGCATAGAAATTCTTGCTGTCTAACTTCTCCTGGGTGATGCGCAGGGCTTCACCGAATCTCTGATAATGAACGATCTCCCGCTCTTTAAATATTTGATAGGCTCACATACGTCATAATCAGTCACTACACGAAGGATATTGTCATATGTGGAACGGGCTTTCTGTTCCGCAGCCATATCTTCATGAAGGTCCGTGATAATATCTCCCTTGCTCTGGAATTCACAGGCATTAAACGGTACACCGCCTGCAGCCTGAGGCCAGATCCCGGTAGTATGGTCAATATAATAAGGACCAAAGCCCTGTTCTACCAGCTGTTCGGCTGTTAAATTCCGGGTAAGCTGGTGGACGATGGCCGCCACGATCTCTCAAGTGGGCCAACTCTTCCGTGCCAATGTTGTAAGGACTGCCTTGCACTCCTTGTATGGCATGGAATAGCGTTGGGAAAGATAACGCATGGAAGCACCCATTTCCCCGTCGGGACCTCCATACTGACTCATGATAAACATGGCCATCTTCGCATTTGGTTCTTTAATATTTACAGGAAATTCCAGTCTCTTTTCATAGATCCACATTAATAACCGCCTCCTTCCCATGGCCACGGGTCGTCTGTCCAGGACCAGTAGACTGTATCTCTGGCATTTTCAGCACGAAGGGGACCATACTGGGCTTCGTAAGCATTTCTTGCATCTGCATATGCCTGGGACATCTGTTTCAGATAAGCGATCGCCTGAGAGTCGCAGGGATGTGTATCCAGATAAAGATTTGCCTCTGTTACCGCAAAACCTGCCTGGTTGACAGCCATGAGCAGGGCATCTTTTGAAGTACCACCCATTCTGTTCATGCTGCCGTTCATACTGTTATTCATGTTTCCCATCATCTAGCTGCACCTCCCTTTATCAAAGGCCAGGTCCAGCTCTGAAAAGATGGTTCCCTGGGCTAAGCCACGCTCTGGTCCATAAGGCGTCTGCCACTGCTGCCATGGTACATAGGCCATTGCCAAAGGATAATCTATTTTCTAACATCCCCGGCATACTTCCCGGACAGAAGGCATTGCCCTCCAGCCCCGGCATGCGGTTCCAGCCGAAATTTCCGTTATTTTCCCAATTATTTCCAGTTTCCGGTATCATCTGGGGCATCCCGTCATTCATCTGGTTCCCCATCTGTGGATACCTGACTCCGCTTCCTGCCTGCATCGCCGGATCCAGACAGCTTCGTACAGACTGGTTCCGGTTACCGGATACCTTGCGGCACCGGCCGCTGCAGCCGCAGTCACTATATTTCATATCTGTATATGACTCCATATAAATCAATAGCTCCTTTTCTTTTCCCTATTAATTTATGTAGCCCGGTTAATAGCTGTTACAACGGCTGCTGTCCTTTCTTACGTTCCTTATTCTTTCCGCACTCCATTTTCCCTTCCCATATCTGCACACATTGTCCCTCTGTCCCATATCTTATAGTACAAACGTATCAAAGACAGCACTTACCGGTGCTTCTTTCCTTCGTTTAGCAAATGGTCAACAACTCAACAACGAAAAGGAGCGTAGATCTATGTGTTGGTTTGGATGTAATAATCGTTGGAATAATGGATGCAATGGCTGGAACAACGGCTGTGGCGGTGGATGCGGACGTTGTAATAACAACGGATGCGGTGGAAGAAATTCCTTCCGTGAAGGCTTCCGCCAGGGATACTGGCAGGGCTACAATGATGCACTGTGGAACCGCGGCGGCTGCGGCGGTGGATGCGGTGGTGGTCGTGATGGCGGCGGTTGCGGCGGTCCTGGCGGCGGTTGCGGCGGCAGTGGTTGTGGCGGTGGTCGCGATGGTGGCTGTGGCGGTCCTGATGGCGGATGCGGTGGATGCAATTAGCCCATATACTCTCATGCCTCTCCCGGTATGACCGAGCACTTTCCAGTACAGATCTGCATAGACAGGTATAAATAAGAATGTGCCTTTTTGTGTACTAGGGAGTTCCAACGGAATTTCCTAGTACATGAAAAATGGCGGCTGAAATTCAGCCGCCCTGCTTAAAAGCCAGATCATTTAAGTCCAAACATTATTCCAATTATTCAATTCCTAAAAAAACCTTCATATCTTCGATCTGTCTCCTGGCATCATCACGCCCCAGCTCATAAACTTCTTTAATCTTCTTCGGGTCTGCCTCCATCCGTCCGATGGTTAAAGGAACGCTTGGCCGGATCACAAAGATTTTTCCTTCTTCTTCCCATTTTTCGATTTCATCCAGTGTATGATTATACACACTTGGACGTCTGTATACAGCTTTTACAAATTCCGGATATTTTCTGTATACAAGTTTTGTCAGACCAGTACCTTCTATTTCTTTCCGTTAGCCTTTATGACGGGTCAGAACTACAACATCCTTTGTATATCCCATTTTCGCAAAAGCCTTAACCGGGATACTGTCTGTACAGCCGCCATCCAACAGCTTCAATCCTGCTGTCTTTACGATCTTAGACACAAGGGGTAAGGAAGCGGAAGCTCTCATCCGGTCGATCTGCTCCTTCATATCTGTAATAGGAAGATACTCTGCCTTTCCAGTCTCCACATTGCTGCAGCCTACATAAAATTTTGTAGGGCTTTTCTTAAATGCCTCATAATCATATGGATCCAGCTTTTCAGGCAGTGTGTGATAGCAGAATTTCTCTCCTGCAATGTTACCAGTTAAAAGAAGGCTGCGAAAGCTCATAAACTGCCAGTTGCGGCAATACTTCATGTAATACCGGATACTTCTGCCTTTCTGTCCGGATACAAAGGAACATCCATGGATCGCACCTGCGGATACACCGATCACACCATCAAAGGTAATGCCGTTTTCCATAAACACATCCAGAACTCCTGCTGTATAAATACCTCTCATGCCGCCGCCTTCAAGCACCAGCCCTGTCTTTTTTTCTCTCATGCTTCATTCTTCCGGCTCTGAAACCGGCTCCTCTTCCTGCTTTGTCTCTTCTTCTGTCGTATTTTCAGTCATTTCACCTGACTCTTCCACCAAGTCTTCTTTCTGGTCTTTTACCGGCTCTTCTGCAGCCTCTTCCGGGACAAAATCATCCTCAGTTACAACATCTGCATTATCTTTCTCTGCTGTCTCCTCTTCCTGATGAAGAGCTGCTCCACATTTGCTGCAGAAAGCGTCCCCTTTTCTTACCAGTGCATTACAGCAGGGGCATTTTTCTGTATTATCCAGCTGTTTTAACTTTTCTTCCAGTTCTGCAATGTGCTCCATTGCGTTTTCGATCTCAGGGAAGAACATTTTGTACTCATCCTCAGACTCGTCTCTGTGATTTTTAAAATACACAGCACCAATAGCTGCATACAGCTCATTGATCTTCTGTTTTTCTCCGCGGATCTCAGCTTTTAACTGAAAGATCTCAGCTGTATCTTTCGCCTTTTTTGCAGCTTCTTTTCCGTAACCTGCAAGATTTTTACTGATCTGATCTAAAAATGCCATATGGATCATCCTCCTTATGTTTGATGCACTTACCAGTGTCCTGTACATATCATGTACTTATCCTCATATTATAGGCTTTTTCTTATAAAAATGTCAACGTCCAGACCATGCTTGTGAACCCATTGCTGCTATGGTAAAATGATATTAAAATAAAATTTAAAACAAATTTTGGAAAACATTATCTACAGGAGGAGAAACATGGCAGACTATATCATGGCACTGGATGCGGGGACTACCAGCAGCCGCTGTATCCTGTTTAATAAAAAAGGGGAGATCTGCAGCCTTGCCCAGAAAGAATTTACCCAGTATTTTCCAAAACCCGGCTGGGTGGAACATGATGCAAATGAGATCTGGTCCACCCAGTTAGGCGTTGCTGTGGAAGCAATGTCAAAAATCAGCGCGTCAGCAGCAGACATTGCCGCCATCGGCATTACCAATCAGCGAGAGACCACGATCGTATGGGACAGGCATACAGGAGAACCCATATTCCACGCGATTGTATGGCAGTGCCGCAGGACCTCTGATTATTGTGATTCTCTGAAAGCCAAAGGCCTTACAGATACTTTCCGCCAAAAAACCGGCCTTGTGATCGATGCCTATTTTTCCGGCACCAAGTTAAAATGGATCCTGGATCATGTAGAAGGCGCCAGAGAACGGGCCCAAAAAGGGGAACTTCTCTTTGGAACGGTGGAAACATGGCTGATCTGGAAGCTGACAAAGGGCCGTATCCATGTGACCGACTATTCCAATGCCTCCCGCACCATGCTTTTTAATATCAACTCTCTGCAGTGGGATGAGGACATCTTAAAAGAATTAAATATCCCAAAATGTATGCTGCCAAAAGTTATGCCATCCAGCTGCGTTTACGGAGAAACAGACTCCCAGTTCTTTGGTGGTCCCATCCCGATCAGTGGTGCAGCCGGGGACCAGCAGGCCGCCTTATTCGGCCAGACCTGTTTTGAAGCGGGGGATGTGAAAAATACCTATGGCACGCTGCTTTATGCTGATGAATACAGGAAATGCACCTGTCTTTTCCAAAAATGGCCTGGTAACCACCATTGCCTGGGGCATGGACGGCAAAGTAACCTATGCCCTGGAAGGTTCTATTTTTGTTGCCGGAGCTGCCATCCAGTGGCTCCGTGACGAAATGCGCCTTATCGACTCTGCTGCTGACTCCGAATACATGGCAACCAAAGTTCCTGATACGAACGGCTGCTATGTAGTTCCCGCCTTTACCGGTCTGGGCGCGCCTCACTGGGATCAGTATGCCAGGGGAACCATCACCGGCATCACCAGAGGTGTAAATAAATACCACATCATCCGTGCCACCTTGGATTCCCTTTGCTACCAGACCAATGACGTTTTAAAGGCCATGAAAGCAGACTCCGGCATAGATCTGACCTCCTTAAAAGTAGACGGAGGTGCCAGTGCCAACAACTATCTCATGCAGACCCAGTCCGATATCTTAAATCTTACTGTAAAACGCCCCAAATGCGTGGAAACCACAGCTATGGGCGCTGCTTATCTTGCGGGACTGGCTGTGGGATACTGGAAAGATAAAGAAGAAGTTGTAAAAAACTGGGAAATTGATAAAACATTTACCCCGGACATCCCGGACGAAAAACGGGAAGAAATGATATCCGGCTGGGACCGTGCTGTAAAATGCTCCTACGGCTGGGCCAGATAACACAAAATCTTAACAGACACATGACAACAAAAAATGGCAGATATGAGAGTTCAAATCCCATATCCGCCATTTTTTATTTCATATCTTAATCCAAAACCCTTTTTATTCCTGAACCAGCTTATGCAAGCTTACCTTCCTTGCTGTGCTTTACTTCAGCTTTCTTATTAAACAGTTCCTTACCAGATGTGTATACAATGATCACACCAAGGACCATTAACAGGATGGCAATGATCAGCTGCAGTCCCTCTACCATAAATACAGCAGTTCCTGCGCCAAATGCATTTACCAGGGCAATGGTTCTTTCAACCAGTGCAGTAAAGGTTACGCAGAGCATGATGATCAGTGGTGGGAACAGAGTCTTGTTCTCTCTTCCGGTTACTTTTAAGAATACGCACAGAGTGATCAGAACCAGTGCGCTTAACAGCTGGTTTGCGCTTCCGAACAGAGGCCAGATGTTGGAATATCCAATCTTTGTTAAGATAAAGCCACATGCCAGAGTGATAACAGTTGAGAAATACTTGTTGCAGAATAACTTTCTCCAGCCTTCTGCATGTTCCATATCATCTACACTGAACAGTTCCTGGAAAGACATACGTCCGATACGTGCTACAGAGTCAAGGCTTGTAAGAGCCAGAGCAGATACACACATGGTCATAAAGCACTGTGCTACATAAACCGGGATACCAAACATTTCCAGGAAACCTGCAACACCTGCAGAGAAGATCTGGAATGGGGTTCCTGTTGCAGCAGTTCCGTCAGCAGCTGCAGCAGCACCTGCTACGCAGAGAGCCAGAACAGCTAATAAGCTTTCCAGTACCATTGCACCGTATCCAACTTTTAACATATCCTTTTCATTGGAAACGGTCTTGGAAGAGGTACCGGAGGAAACCAGGCTGTGGAAACCGGAAACAGCACCACATGCAACAGTTACAAACAGGATTGGGAACATATCTCCCATTTTTGCATTCTTAAATCCAGTATAAACCGGAAGGTTCATGGTTGGATGAGCTACTAACAGACCTACAACAGCACCGATGATCATTCCTGCAAACATGAAAGTTGTCATGTAATCACGAGGCTGCATTAAAAGCCACATTGGCATTACAGCTGCCATAAAGATATAAGCAAAGGTCAGATAAGACCAGGTATCTTTTCCGGCTACTAACGGGAAAGCCATACCGATTGCCAGTGCTGCAACGGTGCAGGCAAGTCCGGCAACTGTTTCTTTCCAACCTGTAAGATGTAAATGCTTCTGCATTACGCCAAATACCATTGCAAATACGATGAACAGCAGGGAAATGGAACCGGCTGCGCCGTTTGTCTGTGCTGCTGCGGACAGTTCTGTTACACCGTCCTTTACGGTATACGCGTTAAATGTACCTGCTACCATGTCGGCAAATGCTGCGATAACGATCAGTGTAAACAGCCAGCAGAATAATAAGAACAGCTTACGTCCGGTCTTTCCGATGTACTTTTCGATCAGAAGTCCCATGGACTTTCCTTCGTTCTTAACACTGGCATACAGAGCACCAAAGTCTGTAACAGCGCCGAAGAAGATACCACCGATGATGACCCATAACAGAACTGGAAGCCAGCCAAATGCTGCTGCCTGGATGGCACCGGTTACAGGGCCTGCGCCTGCGATGGATGAAAACTGATGTGCGAAAACGGTCCAGCCGTCTGTAGGAACGTAGTCCTGTCCGTCTTCCATAGCAACTGCCGGTGTCTTGGCCTTAGGATCAATGCCCCATTTATTAGCCAGCCAGCGGCCATATAATGTGTAGCCTGCAAAGAGGCATACAGCTGCGATCAAAACAATTACAAGTGTATTCATAATCTTTACTCTCCTCTCATGTAATCTGTGATCTATTGTCTGTTGTTAATTCAATGTAAAACATCCAACTGCCATTTTCTATAAGCGGATCGTCACCAATTGAAAGTCAGTTGTTCCGTGCCTACGGCACTCTCACAACTGCCGCTTGGCGATACTTTCACAGTAAAAAAAGAACCCCATCTTCCCGAATACCCCAAATGGATACTCACCAAGAAGACGAAGTTCCAAACTCCGCGTTACCACTTCTTATTGCCGGTTTGCACCGACCACTCTGTCCTATCCTCCGACTCTCTGTCCGGACGAATACGCTCCCTTTTAACGGCGGGACCCCGGTCTGTCTTACTTACAGTTTCCTGTTTTCATACAGACTGCTTGCAGGTGATATCTTTTCTGTCGCGCTGCTTTCTCTCACCAACCGAAAGCTCTCTGCCATGCGTAGATACTCAGAAAAGCATTGTCCTGTTCTTCGCATTTGAATGTCTAACTCTTGAATAGTTGTCATTATAGTCCTTTTTTTCCATTTGTCAATTCCCTCTTTTTATATTTTCTTTATAATTTCTATATCTAATTTTTATAAAATATATTCCTGCAGGTTCTAATATCCTATCAAAAGCCTATGTTTTTAAGTTTTCACTGCGAATTTAACTAGGAATTTTCTTCTATATGAATTATAATAACTACAGATTTTTTAAGTGGATTTTCCCAAAAATTTTCAATGAAAACTTAAAGAGAGGATTTAAACCATTATGAAAGACTTACGTAAGCAGACACACAAAAAAATGGCCCATGGATCCGGTCACCCCATAGCAACCTGTTTTGGTATCCTGGGCTGGCTTTTCCATGGCATACTGTCTGTGATCACAGCCGGTCTTATCATCATGGCGATCGTTGGCCTTCTGATCTATGCAAAGGTAAAACCGGAATTAGACCAGTGCCGTGAGATCGCCTATGACAAACTGGCACAGATGGAACGGTCCGATTTTTCCATGCTCTCTGATACCGTTGTCTATGACAAGGCCGGAAAGCAGATCGGACTTATTAACGCAGGTCATTATCAGTATGTAGATATAAGTAAGATAAGCATGAACCTGCAAAACGGCTACATTGCCCAGGAGGACCGTCGTTTCAAGAGTCACGGCGGCGTAGACTGGATTGCCACCTTCCGGGCCGGTCTCGCTCTTGTCAAACACGGCGGCCATGTGACCCAGGGCGGCAGCACTATTACCCAGCAGGTGATCAAAAATACATATCTCACCCAGGAACGTACCTTTACAAGGAAGATCGTGGAGATTCTTCTTGCTCCTGAGATCGAGAAAAAATACTCCAAAGCTGACATTATGGAGTTTTACTGCAATACCAATTTCTACGGTCATCAGTGCTATGGCGTAGAAGCTGCCAGCCTGTATTATTTTGGAAAACACGCAAGCGATCTTGCCCCGGAAGAAGCGGCGATCCTCATCGGTATCAGCAACAGCCCTTCTGCCTATGACCCGGTAGCTCATCCGGACGCTTCCAAAGAAAAGCGTAATGATGTCCTTAACAGTATGAAAGAAGTAGGCTATCTCTCCCCAGAAGATTACGAAAAAGCAGTAAACTCCCCACTTAAGATCGTACAGCAGGAGTCTAAGGGAACGGATGAAAATTATCAGAGCAGCTATGCCATCCACTGCGCAGCCCTGGAATTAATGAAGAAAGACAACTTCCAGTTCCAGTACATTTTTAAAGATAAAGAAGATTATACCCAGTACATGGACCGGTATACAGCCGCTTATTCTGAAAAATCAGACCTGATCCGAAGCGGTGGCTTTAAGCTCTATACTTCCATAGACAGTACCATCCAGAGCCAGCTCCAGGCGCAGATCGACCAGTCTCTTTCCGGCTTTACAGAGCTGCAGGAAAATGGAAAATATGCTCTTCAGGGAGCCGGTGTCATCGTTGATAATAAGACCAACTATGTAGTTGCTATTGTAGGCGGCCGTGGCACAGAAGACAAATTTAACAGAGCTTATTTAAGTGCCAGACAGCCGGGAAGTACCATTAAGCCGCTCATCGACTATGGTCCGGCTTTTGATACCGGTGAATATTACCCTACACGCATGGTAGATGACCACAAATGGACCGACGGACCTTCCAACAGCGGCGGACGTTATTTTGGAAATGTAACAGTCCGTGAAGCTTTAAACCGAAGCTTAAACACCGTTGCATGGCAGATCTTAGAGGACATTGGCATTGACTATGGCCTGGATTATTTAGGAGAAATGCAGTTCCAGAAACTGACTTATGTGGATAATAATGTTCCTTCCTTAAGTATCGGCGGTTTCACCAACGGCGTCCGGGTCGTGGATATGGCAAAAGGCTACAGCACCCTTGCAAACGGCGGTGTATACAATGACCGTACCTGCATTATCAAGATTGAACATGAACATGACGGGGAACTGACCAAAGATTTAAAACCATCTGCCCATCAGGTGTACAGAGATGACTCTGCCTTTATGCTTACAGATGTTTTAAAAGGCACATTTACTGCAGCCTACGGCACTGGCCAGGGACTTGGACTGGACAATGATATGCCTGCAGCCGGAAAGACCGGTACTACCAACAGCAGTAAAGATACCTGGTTCTGCGGCTATACGCGTTATTACACTACTGCGATCTGGGTAGGCTATGATATACCAAGAAATATGCCTGGTATCTATGGTGCCACCTATGCAGGAAGGATCTGGAAATCCGTTATGGATCAGATCCATGAGGGCTTAGAACCCTGGGATTGGATACAGCCGGAAACAGTCGAGCGCAAAGTAGACTCCAAGACCGGTATGGAAGATTATTTCAGCACCACTGCCCAGTTCCGCGCAGAACAGAGTCTTCATGAAAAAGAGCAGGAACAGTTAGAGACTACTCTTCAGGCTTCTGTAGATGCCTTTATGGAAAAGGAGATCGGATCTGTAGAAGATACTTATACTGTAAAAGACGAATACAACAGTATTACCTCCAAGCTGCCGCTGTTAGATGACGGCGAACTTCGCGCCAGTCTTTTAGAGAAGGTGGAAAGCCGGTATGACTACTTTAAGGAGATCATTGCCGGTATGAGCGATGAGATCAGCCGGTATGAAGCGGTTCAGGCAGAGGAAAAGAAACAGGCACAGGAACAGGCTGCAAAAGACGCAGAAGCCAAACGTGCCCAGGAAGAAAAGGCAGTAAAGAAACAGACCTTTATGCAGGCCTTAGAGCGGATCGAAAATCTGGAATACCAGGAAACAGATGCCGAAGATCTGGTATCTGATGCTATCGACAAACTTTCCCTTGTTGCAGGTGATGATGAGGAAGCCTCCCTTTCTGCAAGGCTCCAGGCTGCCATCTCCCGTATCACCACTCTTCCAACGGAAAGTGAGTGGAATGCTGCCCAGGCTGAAAAAGAGGCGGGAGAAGCCCAGAAAGAAAGCCAGGCTCAAGTGCAGGTACAATCCCAGCAGCGTCAGCTGCGCTCCGCTTTAAGTAAGGAACAGTATAAGTGGAACAATGCAGAAATCTATGGACCAGGAGGCAGAGGCGATGAAAACTAAGAAAATACTGTGGCCTTGGGCAGAACGCCAGGTAAAAGGTAAAAAGAAGGCTTCTGGACAGCCTGTCTTCGGGTCTGCAAATATGGTACAGGACAACACAGGGGATGAAGTTTTTGACAAAACAGAAATCCCCTATGACTCCCGTCCCATTGAGATCAGTGAATGGTTCCACACCTTCATGTGCATGAACATTCCCATTTACGGCTGGTTCTACCTGAAAAAACTGGCCCGCCAGCCAGAACACAACAAAATGCAGGACTTTGCAAGAGCTTATCTTTACTATAAAATGGTCTTTCTTGCCGTGTCACTGGTGATCGTGATCCTGCTTCTGATCGTGGGAATTATTGGGATCAATAAATTATTTGCGTATATGGAATTGTTATAGTGTTATAGGATTTAAAAAAATAAGGGCTGCCGTTTAATCATCCAAAATAGATGATCAAGCGGCAGCCCCTATCTGTATTTTTTCCTCATAGATGGGAAACTTATTACTTTACTTTCCTTCCAGTTGCGCGATCCGCGCTTTCAGCTGACGGATCTCTTCATCCTTCTCACTTAACAGCCGGTCTCTTTCTTCCAGTTTGCGCTTCTGCTCATCGATGAACATCTGGATCATCTTCTGGTCCATCATGCCCTCGATGATATTTCTAAGTTCATCAACGGTCTCACCGGCATTTTTTCCTTCTTCATCGATGACGATATCCGCATATTTCTCATAATAAGGAACTCGCTCATTGTACAGGTCACGTAAGGTAAAGCCCGGTTTTAAAGCAACACCACGGTCTACTACGTTTCCGATACGCTTTTCCATTTCCTCATAACTCATTTTCAGGTAAACGATCTCACTGATCTCCTTTAAATGAGCCATCGCTTCTTCCCCGTAAATAACGCTGCCGCCAGGAGCGATCACAGACATTTTCGCTTCCAGACCTGCATTAATGCGGTTCTCTACTTCCAGAAAGCCGTCCATGCCCTCGTCAGCGATAATTTCCTTTAACAGTCTTCCTTCTTTTTCCTGGATCACAATGTCCACATCAATAAAAGAAAATCCCAGTCTCTTTGCAAGAAGCACACCTACGGTACTTTTACCGGATGAAGGCATGCCGATCATAGTAATATTCGGCTTCATTTTTTCGTTTCCTCCTTATGAGCAATGGCGCGAACTAACGTTTTTTCTTCTTTTTGGCAGGTTTGCGTACAGAATATCCGAAACTTCCAAGCTTCTTACCCAGTTCAAAATATTCTCCGTGGGAATAAGCAGTCAGTCCGGAAGCATTCAGGTTAAACTTGCCGCGGTCATCCATATACTGATTGTCAATGGTCACACCTACAACCTTTGCCAGGAACATATCATGGCTTCCCAGCTCTTTTACCTCTGTTACCTTGCACTCAATATTTACAGGGCTTTCCTCAATACCAGGTGCTTTTACATAACGGGATGCCTGAGGCGTCAGACGGGTCTCGGCAAATTTATCCACATCACGGCCGGATTTTACGCCACAGTAGTCGGTAGCCCGAACCAATCTCTTATTTACCAGATTGATGACAAATTCCCCTGTCTCTTTGATGATATCATGGGAATAACGCTCTTTCCGCACAGAAATAGAAACCATAGCCGGGTCAGAGCAGATGGTTCCGGCCCAGGCAACGGTAATGATATTCGGTTTTTCCCCTTCTCTTCCACAGCTTACCATAACAGCGGGAACGGGATACAGCATGTTTCCCGGCTTCCAGTATTCTTTACTCATTTTTTCTATCCTTTCTTGATCTGATCCCTATTCCTGCTCTGCTAACATCAGTTCCGGGATCAGCTGCTTCTTTCTGGAAACAACTCCCGGCAGACGCAGTACCGGCTCCTTTAAGCCTTCCTCTTCTAACAGTTCAATATCCTGGTGGAATGCCTTTCCTGCCAGCTGCAGGGCTCCCTGTCCTTCACAGATCAGTTCGGTTGTCTCTGTCAATATATTCGTCAGCATAAAGAATATCATATTCAGGCCATTGTTTTCCAGTGCTTTTTCCATAAATGCTTCCATACGACCCTTTAACTTATCCAGTTCCCCACCATTTAAGGAAGTGATCTGTCCAACACCAATGGTCACCTTGCCGGAAGTAAAGCGCTTGAAATCCTGATAGAAGATCTCTTCGTCACTCTTATCCTTTAAATTACTTCCTGCACTGAACATTTCCATTGCATATTTTTCAATATCAATGCCTGCAATATCAGCTAATGCTCTTGCTGCCATCTCATCCACCGGAGTACAGGTAGGAGAACGGAACAGCAGTGTATCAGATACAATGGCACTGCATAACAGTCCTGCGATCTTCGGCTCTACTTTAATACCGGCCTCCTGATACATCTGATAGATAATGGTAGCAGTACAGCCTAAAGGCTGGTTGCGGAAAAATACCGGTGACATGGTCTGGATGGTTCCCAGACGATGATGGTCGATGATCTCTAAGATCTCCGCATTTTCAATACCAGCCACTGCCTGGTTCTTTTCATTGTGATCTACTAAAATAACCTGTTTTCCCTTTGCGCCCAACAGATTTCTGCGGGAGATCATTCCCAGATAACGACCGTCCTTGTCAAGGATCGGGAAATCGCGGTGACGCTTGCTTGCCATCACTTCTCGGATCTCGTCAATATAGTCATCACTGTTAAATGTGATCAGATGCTCTCTGGTCATAAAGTAGCTGATCGGCATGCTCTGGTTGATGAGACGGGCTGCTGTATAAGTATCATAAGTAGTTGCAATGATCGTACAGCCTCTTTCCTGGGCGATCTTTTTAATGGTCATGGAAACAGCTGCGCCTTCGCACACGATGATACAGTCAGCTCCCATTTCAATGGCACAAAGCTGGGACTCATAACGGTTTCCTAAAATAACCAGGTCATGTGGTTCAATGTAAAATTCCATCAGATCCGGGTTTGCAGCTGCGATCAGTACTTTTCCCTGGTCGAAATAAGCTTCTGCGCTTCCGATGATCAGTTCTGCTTCCAGTGTCTCAATAATATTAGAATACTGTGTATTTGCCTTTGACAGAATGCTGCTGTCATAAATATTCATGTAGGTCTTGGTGATGTCTCCTACTGTGATCAGGCCTTCCAGTGTACCATCTTCCCTTACAGAAGGAATGGTCACAACATTATTCTCCTGCATGATATTCCATGCTCTCTTTAATGAAATATTGTCTGCCACACCTTTGGTCTTGCGGATCTCAATATCCCTTACCTGGGTACGCACATCTTCCACAAGCTGCGGTTCCTCTGCCCCAAAGTAATCCAGTACAAACTGTGTCTCTCCATTTACATGTCCGGCTCTTGCAGGCATATATTCTTCCCCAGTAACTGCCTGCTTCAGATTTGCATAACAAATGGCGGAACAGATCGAGTCCGTATCCGGATTTCTATGTCCAATCACCATGGTTTTTCTGTTTAATTCCTGTTCCATTTCTCCCTCCCTGAGATGCTTATCGCGCTCATTCTTTTGTCTTTTGATTTACACATATTGTTTCTTTTTCCTGTACAATGTTTTATAATCTGTTTACAATATGTTCACATTTCGTTCACATTTATTTTTTATACTATTTTCATAAGAAAGAGGTAATAAAAAAACAGGTTATTAGTCAAATTGCACATAGATTTTTCATAATTGCCCCGGTTGGAAACGACCGGGGTCTCCTCATTTTACGAAGTTTTTCGTTAGTCAAGTATAGCAGACCGCCATTTTTTTTTCAAGTATTCCCATGTATACAGTGAAGTGCAAAAATGCTGCAGGATCCGATGTCCCTGCAGCATTTTGTGTTACAGTTCAGCCATGCGCTGGTTTGAATGAGAAAGTGTGTTGCAAGCTTGCTTGCATAAGCGCTTTCTTGTTCAAATCAGCATATGGTGGAACCATCAGGCTTCTTGTTTTCATGAATATGGAAACAAGAAGATGTCATGTCTGAACTGTAACCATTTTTATATCTATGTTTGTTTCCTCTATTCACTTCTATCTCTGATACTGGATCTTCCAACTTGCATACGGAAGGCTTAAACCTGTCGCCGCGCTCTTTTTCTCACCATTTTCATCTAAAGTAAATACTTTTCCATTTTCAATAGTGTATGCAGCATTTCCATCAGAAGAATACTTCTTTTCCTCTGTCTGCACCTTTCCTGCCTCATTTACCAGGTAAACCTGACCGGAAACCTTAAAAGGCTCATAGGAGCTGCCCTCTTTGGCACTGACTAAAAGGCCATTATAATACAAAAATCCATCCTTCACGCCGTTAATGCCGCAACCCTTTTCAGAGCCGGAAGTACCGGAACAGAAAGTGTAAACCTTGTCTCTCTTATCAACTACATTGGTATTGCGTCCAATACTCAGGGCGCCGCCTGCTTCCGGATCAAAGTAAGCGGTCTCTGTCTTACCGCCGGAAGTAAATTTGATCATTCCGGACTGGCAGACACCGTAAGAGTCAAAGAAATAATATCTTCCGTCTAATTTTACAGCCCCGTCTTTTAATCCTGTTGCATCCGCAGATAAAAACAGGGGAGTTCCATCATTTTCCAGATAGAACCATCGGGATCCGTCTTTCTTCATAAGAGCTGTCTCGTCTGTGTTGTTCTTTCTCACTGCCTGGGTATTAAGAGCTGTACTCCATGCCTTTGTATCCCATGGCTTTTCAGTTGTCTCAAACCACTGGCCCTTTAACATGCCTTTTTCTTTTCCGCCCAGATATACAAAACGGCTGATGCCTGTCCCGTCTCCCGGCTCTGCCTTTTCCTTTACACACTGCCAGCCGGTAAGCATAACACCATTTTCGTCAAAATAATATTTCTTTCCATCAATGGTTGTTTCCTTTGGAGCACCATTTTCACCTTTTCTGGCTTTGCCGTTGGACTGGAAATAATACCATCTTCCCTTTTCAGACTCCCCGGAAAGATCCTTTGAAACACTTCCCTCTGCCGGACGTTTCTTTCCATCACTTTCCAGAAAATACCAGCCACTTCTGGTATAACCTTCCGAACCATTTCCCAGATAATAAATATCTCCGTTCTCATAATGCCAGCCGGTACGCATCCGTCCATCGCTGTCAAAACAATACTTGCCTTTTCCTATGGTCTTCCAGTCATTCTTCTCCACTTTTCCATTCCGGTTCAGATAATACCAGCCGGATTTCATGGATCCATCATTTTCATCCACATAGATCCAGGCATCCTTTGTCATACTGCCATCTTCTCCGGCATAGTAAGTACCGTCAACCCATACATTCCTTGCCAGGTCTCCGTTTTCATCCAGATAATAGGAAACTCCCTGGGAAGTTTTCCACTGATTTTTTACATAAGAGCCATTGCTGTCCACATAATGGGCCACACCGTCCTCATTGACCCAGCCCTTTTCTGCTGCCATAACAGAAAGGGGAACCGCTGCGGCGATCATCGTTCCCACAGCCAATGCCCTGATCCAGTTTTTCATCCAACGTTTCTGATCTCTCATATCTACCCCTCCTGAAAATCGGATATAGTTCTATCCTTCGGATGATTATATTTTATCAGATAATTAATGCAAATACATGAATTAATTTTGAATATTTACATAACAATTCCTTAAACATATTACATATTTATGTCTGACACTGTTTCCGGAAGGCGTCCGTACAATTTTGCCATTCTCCGGCACTGTTTCAAAACATCCCCGGTTATTTCTCCCGGTAGCAGTCTCCATTTCCAGTTTTTTCCAAGTGTGGAAGGCTCATTGATCCGGGCCTCTGCCCCAAGTCCCAGATAATCCTGAACCGGTATCACTGCCAGCTTTGCCGGACTTGCCATAGCCAGGCGGATGAACTCCCAGTGCATCTCCTTCTTTGGTGTATGGCGACAGCCCATGTATTCCCTTGCAAAGGACTTATTTCTACGGTTCATGTTCTCATACCAGCCCACCAGTGTCTCATTATCATGGGTTCCTGTATACACAATACAGTTTTCCTGGTATTTATGAGGCAGGTAATCGCTGTTTTCTGAATCATCAAAGGCAAATTCCAGTACCTTCATTCCCGGGAAGCCGCTTTCTTTTAACATCTCATGGACTTCCGGTGTCAGAAATCCCAGATCTTCCGCAATGATCGGCAGTTCTTCTTTTTTCAGACTCTTTTTCAACCGGGCAAACAGATCCAGTCCCGGTCCCTTTTCCCAATGTCCAAACTCAGCGGTAGGATCTCCATAAGGAATGGAATAATAAGCCTCAAAACCTCTGAAATGATCCACACGCACCACATCATACAGCTTCAGGCTGTATTCCATACGCTTGATCCACCAGCTGTAATGATCTTTCTTATGATATCCCCAGTCATACAACGGATTTCCCCAAAGCTGGCCTGTTGCTGAAAATGCATCCGGTGGGCAGCCGGCCACTGCTTTTGGCAGACATTCCTCATCAAACTGGAACAACTCCGGATGAGCCCAACTGTCAGCCCCGTCAAAAGCTACATAGATGGGGATATCCCCGATAATACGGATACCATTTTCATTGGCATAAGCCTTTAAGCGGCTCCACTGCTCATTAAATTCAATCTGCTGGAATTCATAAAATCCGATCTCATCTGCCAGCATTTTTTTATATTTCTCTACTGCCGCAGGCTTACGCAGGCGGATATCTTTATCCCATTTGTTCCAACTGGCACTTTTAAAATGATCTTTTACTGCCATATAAAAGCAGTATTCTATGGTTTCAGGATCCAGCTTAGACTTAAGGAACTGATGATGGTCTTTTTTCCACCGTTCATAAGCTTTTTTCAGGACCTTAAACCGCGCTTTGTATATTTTATCGTAAGCAATATACCGGTCATCATCACCAAAATCAGCCTCTTCACACTCATCTTCTGTAAGAAGACCTTCTCCGACCAGCTGCTCCAGATCAATAAAATAAGGATTTCCAGCAAATGCAGAAAACGCCTGATAAGGCGAATCCCCAAAACCCGTAGGGCCCAATGGAAGGATCTGCCAGAAGCTCTGTCCGCCTTCCTTTAACTGATCTACAAATTCATAAGCTTCTTTTGAAAAACAGCCAATGCCATACTTAGATGGCAGACTGGCGATTGGAAGAAGCATGCCGCATTCTCTCATATTATTTATCCCCTTTTGCTTAAAAGTACATGTACCCGTAAAATCTTTCCTGTACTTGCCTTTTATTTATACTTATACCTTAGTGTAGCACATTTCCCCTTCTCCTACAACAAAGGCGAAGACTCTCCTGACACCCCTGCTGCAGCTTCCTGATCTTCCCGGTACTGCCTGGGCGTCACACCAAACTTCCGGCGAAACAACCGGTTAAAATAAGACAAATTTTCAAACCCGCATTTTAATGCGATCTGGGTCACATTTTCCTCTGTCATTTTCAGATATTCCCCGGCTCTTGTCAGCCGGTAATCATTGAGATACTGGATAAATGGCATCCCCGCATACTGCTTAAAATACTTCATAAAGTGGGACTCACTGTAAAAGCACAGCTCTGCCGCCTGCCTGATCGTAATCTCTTCCCCAAAATGTTCCCGGATGTACTCCAGTATCCCCTTGATTTTCTCTCTTGCATGTCCCGGCTTCTTCTCTGTAAACAAGATGCCTCTGCCATAAGCATAATACAAAAACAAAAATAACTGACCCTTGACCGCCAGCTGATACCCATTACCACGTATCTCCGAAAAACGGTCCAGCTCCTGTATCACCTTTCCAAACACTTCATGATCCGGCTGATTTCTTTGTATCAGGACCGGATTTTTCGCCTGCCCTTCCTGAAGCGGTTTCAAAAAATGTACGGTACAGCCGTCTCCATTATCCCCCATCAGCATAGAAAGGCGGAAAATGATATTTTCGTACTCCATTCTCTCACCATTCCCACAGGAGATCGCATGAAGTTGTCCCGGAAAAACAGCCAGAATGTCTCCTTCCTCCACAGGATAAGACACTGTATCCACTGTGATCCGCCCCTTTCCCTTCTTCACAGCAATAATTTCCATTTCTTCATGCCAGTGAAGAGCCACATGGGAGAAATCTACCGGGATCGAGCAGGGATAAATATTAAACGGAAACTCTCTTTTTCCATGTTCCTTTATTTCATGGTACCCCCGGTTCATTTTTCTCTCCTCCTTCCGTTATCCTGTATTTTTTTATTTATTTTCCATTTCTTTATCATGTTTCTATATTTTTTACATTTTTGATAGTATTGTACTATAATATACTGGCATTCTACAAGACGGAAAAAGATTTATTTTCTATAATAAACACATAAAAACACAGAAAATGAAACGGGCCAGATATTGGCATATCACCACAGAAAGGAAATGGATTTCATGGTTGAACATACAATGACAAAAGAAACATTAGAAAACAGACTAACTGCCCTTTGCGGCAAAGAGATCTCTGCCTGCTCTGAAAAAGAGCTTTATACCGGACTTTTATCTCTGGTCCAGGAAATGGCAAAGGACAAAGAGTCCAATCAGGGAAAGAAAAAACTGTATTATATCTCCGCTGAGTTTCTGATCGGCAAACTGCTTTCCAATAACATGATCAATCTTGGGATCTATGATACAGTAAAGAACCTTCTGGAAGAAAATGGAAAATCCTTAAGTGCAGTAGAAGAAACAGAACCAGAGCCATCTCTTGGAAACGGCGGTCTGGGACGTCTGGCTGCCTGCTTCTTAGACTCCATTGCTACTCTGGGCTTAAACGGTGACGGAGTTGGTTTAAATTACCATTTCGGTCTTTTCAAACAGCTGTTTAAAGACAACAAACAGGCAGAAGAACCAAATCCTTGGATCGAGAATACTTCCTGGCTGACAAAAACAGATGTAACCTATAAAATTCCATACAAAAACTTCACCCTTACATCCCGTATGTACGATATTGAAGTTACCGGCTACAACAACCGCACCAATAAGCTCCACCTGTTTGATATGGAAACTGTAGATGAAAGCATTGTAGAGGACGGCATTTCCTTTGATAAGACCGACATTGCAAAGAACCTGACTCTCTTCCTCTATCCAGACGACAGCGACAAAGAAGGACGCATCCTGCGTATCTACCAGCAGTATTTCATGGTAAGCAATGCCGCAAGACTGATTTTAGACGAAGCCATTACCAAAGGTTCTACCCTTTATGACCTGGCTGACTATGCCGTGATCCAGATCAACGACACCCATCCAACTATGGTCATCCCGGAACTGATCCGCCTGCTGACTACTGAGCACGGTATGGAAATGGACGATGCCATTGAGATCGTAAGCCACTGCTGCGCATACACCAACCATACGATACTGGCAGAAGCACTGGAAAAGTGGCCGGTAGAATTCTTCAAAGAGGCAGTTCCACAGCTTCTTCCTATTATGGAAGTTTTAGATGATAAGGTACGCCGCAAATTCGATGATCCATCTGTATATATTATCGATAAAAATGATCTGGTGCACATGGCACACATTGACATCCACTATGGCTTCAGCGTAAACGGTGTTGCCTCCCTTCACACTGATATTTTAAAAGAGACAGAATTAAACAACTTCTACAAGCTTTATCCTGAGAAGTTCAATAACAAGACCAATGGTATTACCTTCCGCCGCTGGTTGCTGCACAGCAATCCGGAACTGACTGATTTCATCACCGGTTTTATTGGGGACGGATTTAAAAAAGATGCAGAAGAATTAAAGAAATTAGATACACCAGTTATCACCAAAAATTTAAAACAGCTTTACCGCCTGTTAGACATTAAGGCACAGAAAAAAGCAGAGCTGGCTAAATATCTGGAAGAGACCCAGGGCATTACTATCAACCCGGACTCCATTTTCGATATCCAGATCAAACGTCTCCATGAGTACAAGAGACAGCAGATGAACGCCCTGTATCTCATCCACAAATATTTAGAGATCAAAAAAGGCAAAAAGCCAACTACACCGATCACTGCCATCTTCGGGGCAAAGGCAGCACCTGCCTACATCATTGCCAAGGACATTATCCATATGATCCTCTGCCTGCAGCAGATCATTGACAAAGATCCTGAGGTAAAACCATACTTAAATGTAGTTATGGTAAACAATTACAATGTCACTCTGGCAGAAAAACTGATCCCGGCCTGCGACATTTCCGAGCAGATCTCCCTTGCTTCCAAAGAAGCCAGCGGAACCGGAAACATGAAATTCATGTTAAATGGTGCCGTAACCCTTGGAACTGATGACGGCGCCAACGTAGAGATCCACGAACTGGTAGGCGATGACAATATCTACATTTTCGGTGATTCCAGCGAAACAGTCATCGAGCGCTACAAGAAAGCCAACTACTGCTCCAAAGACTACTACGATGCAGACCCGGCTATCAAAGAAGCTGTTGATTTCATCATCAGCAAGAAAATGTTAGCCGTAGGCGACAAAGAAAACCTGGAACGTCTGTACAAAGAACTGTTAACCAAAGACTGGTTCATGACCTTCCCAGACTTCAAAGCCTACTGCGAAGCAAAAGAAAAGGCCTTCGCCGACTACGAAGACCGCACCTTATGGGCGAGAAAAATGTTAGTCAACATCAGCCAGGCCGGATATTTCTCCTCTGACAGAACGATCGGGGAGTATGACCGGGATATATGGAAATTAAGATGATCCTGGATTTTATGATACCAGGGCCAAAGATACTATGTTCAAAAAATATTATGTTCAAAAATACTATGTTCAAAAGGTCAGAAAAACCTCCTGCAAGCAAGTTTGCAGGAGGTTTTTTAGACTTTAGCCCCGCCAAAAAACATGGGTAAATGGCTGTGATCTGGCTCATTTCATATTATTTTGCAATTCACGGATCAATTCTTCCATTACGATCGGCTTGGACATAAATCCATCCATACCACATTTCAGCGCTTTCTTTCTGTCTTCGTCAAAAGCATTGGCAGTCATTGCAAGGATCCTGATCTTTGCCAGTGCCGGATCCTCCAGTGCCCGGATCTGCTCCGTGGCCTCATATCCGTTCATTACAGGCATCTGAATATCCATAAGCACCAGATCATAAGTGCCTGGTGCTGAATTCTTCACTTTCTCCACTGCCACTGCTCCATTTTCCGCTATATCAACCAGGAATCCATATTGTTTAAGAATCTCCTCAGCAATTTCACGGTTTAACTCATTGTCTTCCACAAGCAGTATACATCTGCCTCTGAAATCGGAACCTGTTTCCGGAAGGATACAGTTCTCTGCCCCGGTCTGCTTCTGGCCGATAGCAGTCATCAGTGTCTCTCTGATATCTGACATAAACAGCGGTTTGGCGCAAAATGCATTTACTCCTGCTGCTCTGGCTTCTGCTTCAATATCTGACCAGTCATAAGCAGTCAGGATAATGATCGGCGTATCATCACCAAGACTGCGGATCTGACGGGTGACTTCAATGCCATTCATATCCGGCAGACGCCAGTCAATGATATAAGCATGGAATGCATCCCCCAGTTCCATAGACTGCCGCGCACGAAGAACGGCCTCCTTACCGGAAAGTGTCCATTCCGAACGCATTCCAACCTTTACAAGCATCTTTGTCACACTGTCACAGGTATTAAAATCATCATCTACAACCAATGCCTTAAGGTCTTCCAGCTCTGCGATCTTCTCTATGCTGCGCTGCTCTGACTGGATCCGCAATGGCAGACGGACTATGAATTCAGTTCCTTTGCCCTGCTCTGTCCGAACTTCAATCGTTCCCCCCATCATATCCACAATATTCTTGGTAATTGCCATGCCAAGTCCTGTCCCCTGAGTCCTGCTGACTGTGGAAGTCCGCTCCCGCTCGAAAAGGAGAAAAGATCTTCTGTATAAATTCCTGGCTCATACCGATCCCGCTATCCTTTACCCGGATCTCATACAGCCCACTGCCCTTTTTCGTCCCTGGAAACTGCTTCAGCCGGACAGAAACGGTTCCCCCTGCAGGCGTAAATTTGATCGCATTAGACAAAAGATTCAGCAGCACCTGGTTCAGTCTGGTTTTATCACAATAAACATCCTCATCTGTAACATCCATGGCATCCATATAAAGCTCCAGCTGCTTCGCATAGATATGTCCACTGATGATGGTCTTCAGATCATGAAGCATATCTGACAGACTGACCTCTGTTTCTTCCAGATGGATCTTTCCGCTCTCAATACGGCTCATATCCAGTACATCATTGATCAGTGAAAGCAGATGGTTGCTGGATGAAAGGATCTTTCCCAGATAATCCCTGACTTTTTCCTTATTATCAATGTTGCTTACAGCCAGTGTAGTAAAACCGATAACAGCATTCATTGGCGTACGGATATCATGGGACATGTTGGAAAGGAATGTACTCTTTGCCCGGTTGGCAGTTTCCGCAGCGCGGACTGCCTCATAAAGGGCCTGGTTCATTTTCTTATCAACGGTACGGTCAGACATAACCAGGATATATTTCTTTTTTCCGTTTACCTCACTGCCCATTGCAATAATATGAAACCAGCGTTGTTCCCCTGTTTTCTGGTGAACATATTCAAAATCCCATTCCTGCTGCTCATTTACCTGGATCTCTTTCAGATAATTCTTCTTTGGATCTTCACAATCTTCGGAATGCAGTTTTCCCAAGACGCTAATATCCTTTTGGATCTGTTCTACTGTAATGCCCAGCAGTTTTTCCACATTGGGACTTACATAATCTGCCTTATATGTTTTTGCATCCAGCATCAGAAAAACGTCATCTACACTCATGGACAGCTTTTGAAACAGCTCATCCCTATAGAGGATCTCAACATCCCTTCTTTTCAGGCTTATCCTGTTCTTTTGAGGATCAGTTCAATAATAAAGACAGCAAAACCGAACACTATGGTTCCTCCAAGGAGCATAGTACGAAGCTGCAGGGAATTCATGCTGGCATTGACTATATCAGCCTGGACAAGTCCCAGAAATATCCAGTCCTGGCATTCCGAGCTTCCATAAACCAGATAGTAATTACTTCCATCCAGATTTACCAGCATCGTATCTGTACGTCTCTCTTTAAATTTCTCTGAAAGTTCAAGGATCTCCTTTTCGGAAATATTAGAATGCTCTCTTAAAACACCAAAGAAATTATACACGGTTCCCCATGCCTCAAAGGAATGATCGATGACAACACGGCCATCTGGATGAACCACATAACTCTTGGCATTTCCATTAAAAGCAGAGATATCCAATACATCTACTATATCAGCGTTTTCATATGCAATGGCAATTGCATCATATTCAAAACCCTGATAGCTTCCATGAGACTGGGGGCTGGCAAATACAAGCATCTGTTGTTTTCCGGGAACTACTGCATTTGTTATGATATCCTCCCCCAGCGTGATCTTATCTTCAAGATTTTCCTGTAATCCAAGATACCCGGCTTCACCTGTTAACATCTTATAGTTGCCGTCAGCTGACAGAAAATAGAAATATAAAAAACCGACCTCTTCCTGGGCTTTATCTATATAATCACGGATCTCGCTTTCATCAGAAACCTTCTTCAGATACTCCCCCCACATATGAAGATAGGTCAGATTTTTATTTGCCAGTTCATTTAACACATTATTTGACTGATGAAAAACCTCCGTCAAATGGGAAGCACTTTCCTCATAAACCGTTTTCGACACAAACTTAAAATACCGGAAAGCAGTCAAAACGATCCCAATGAAGAAAACAATAAAGACAGCTATCCTTAATCGTTTTCCCATGAAAAAGTTCTCTCTGCCTGTATTACGATTTCCAATATTCATTCTTCTCACCTCAGAGTAATGTAGTCTTCAGGCTCTGCAAGAATAACATTACCCTCCGAAATATGTCCTGTCCAGGTATCTTTCACAGAAATATCTTCACTGTCAAATACAATATTTTTACCTGCAGGATCAGCTTCCATGTGTCGCGGTATTGCCAGACAGGTTACAGTAAACCTGTCATTGTCCCCAACTGCTTTTCCATTCTTTGTAACTTTATCCAGCGTATAGCCATCGTCATTTTCCCTAACCTTCACAGAAATGCCGCTGACCACAGGCAGAGAGCCCCTGTTAAAGGGAATGAGACCTCCCTCATAGCCTTCTACAAAGTTTCTGACTGTTTCTTTCAGTTCAGACCCGCTCATTGTACATTTGTAAGCCCAAAGACCATTTGGCATGATCATTCTGCCTGCCATTTTTTCACTGTATTTTGCCTTCCGTACACTTCCTGTAAAGCTGTTTCCTGTTGCGATCAGCACATCCGTACCGTAGACGCCACGCAAAGTATGTGCCATAACAGAATACGCTTCATTCCCCCCGTTGGTATGAAAGATATTGGAATATGTTTTCTGTGGCTCCAGCACTATATTTTCAGAAATAGGGCTTTCCTCAAGAAGCTGGGTATTAAATGACTGATAAGCCTGCACTGCATTGTATTCTCCTGATATCATTTTGGAAACCACGTCCTTAGAAATGGCAAAAAAGTCATTTGACGCAATACGGATATACATATGATTTTCTTCGATCACAGGTCTGACATCTTTGAGATATTCTGTGAGATGTGTATCTACATCCTGACTATAGCTTAATATATCCTGACCATCATAAACGATCCGATTCTGTGCATCCTCTGACAGCATTGTATTCAACACCTTCATTGCCTTCTGCCGGCGTGTTTCATCCTGTGTCAGATCACGGTTTAATGCCACCTGGAAATAGGGTGTAGTCATCAGCCATTTTTCGCCGTTTTGTTGAAAGAAATGGAAGAAATGTTGTATCAATGCCCTGATCCTGAAATATTTTTACACCAGAAGAACTGCCAAAGTACATAGCAAGCTTACCGTTTTTGTACAGTTCAATCACATCATCATAATTCATATCCAGATCATCCCGGCTCAATCCTGTATCCTTTATGAATCGCTCCATACGTTCAAAAGCCTCCGGCCAGACTGTACTGTCCAGGCCTTCTCTCTTTGTATTTTCCGGATTACTGTAGATGGTACGCCATTTGCGTCCGGCTGCAGAAGAAAGCTCTGATGCAGACAGTCCCTGCAGCGTTTCCATACATGTATAATCATAATAATAGTCTGCCGCAAAACCACGGATACCTGCTTTTTTAAATTCCCTGCAAGCAGAAACAAAGCTTTCGTAATCCGTTGGCAAAGGAATATCATACTTTTCAAAAAGATCCCTGTTCACTACAAAGCCATGTGCATCCGCACACACAGGAAGCCAGTTTACACTGCCATCCTGATTCATAAAATTGTTGAGGTATGTATTATAGACAGCACCTGCTTCATTGGTTGTGGAAAGATCCATCAGGCTGTCTTTCAGAGGATTTGCATCATGTAGTGAAAAACGACAGCAAGTTATGATATCCGGCAATCCGCCATTTTCCTTAAGAAACCGATAGAAATCCAGATCATTGTTGCCCACTACAAATTCAATATTAATATCTGGAAGCTGTTTCTGAATGTATGGGGCATATTTTTCATACAGCTGCGTGGACCACAAATATACTGTGATCGTTTCTGCATCTTCTTTTTCTGCACTCTTTCTGCCACAGCCTGACAGAAGTGATATGACTGTCACCATCACAAAAAGTACAGAAAACAACCTATTCCATTTTTTCTTTTTCATTACGGATCCCCCAAAAACTATTTTCCACCAATCTGCTGATCACTTTTACCAGTAATTTTACATCAACGGGTTTTGCAATATGTTCATCCATCCCTGCTTCTTTTGCTTTCAGCCTATCCTCGGTGAAGGCATTTGCTGTCATTGCGATGATGGGGACCACCTTTGCATCTTTCCTGTCCAGAGACCGGATCATCTTTGCTGCTTCATAACCATTCTTGATCGGCATCATGATATCCATCAGAATGACATCAAATTCACCGGGTCTGCTTTTTTCTGAATATCTCAACTGCTTCCTGTCCATTCCATGCTTTCGTCACCTGGGCGCCCTCATTCTGGAGCAAAAATTCAGCAATTTCCATATTCAGCTCATTATCTTCCACCAGAAGGATCTTCAGATCTTTTATGGATCTTTCCGATACATTCTTCTGTTCTTTATGTTTATCCGCATCCAGGTCTATTTTAAATGGGACCCGGAGCACAAAGGTCGTACCTTTGTCCCTCTCACTTTCAAAGGTGATCGTTCCACCCATTTTTTCTGCCAGGTTCTTGGTGATGGTCATCCCTAAACCTGTTCCCCCAAATTTAGAAGCTCCGCCCTTTTGCTCCCTGGCAAAAGATTCAAAAACATGCTCTTTAAATCCGCTGCTCATGCCAATACCTGTATCACGGCATGTAAATTCCAGCATTGTACTTTCTGTACTGTGTGACGGGATTTCTTTACAGCTTAGATCTATGTTTCCATAATCCTTATTGTATTTCACAGCATTACTCAGGATATTCATCAGCATGCGCTTCAGATAAAGGGAGCTTCCCAGTAATTTCCGGTGCTCGATCTCTATTGTCTGTTCAACCTTTATTCCCCTTTCATCTGCCTGTCTGCTAACCAGGTCCATCACATCATTTATTGTCTTATAAACATCAAAAGGCTTTTCTTCCAGCAAAATTTCTCCTGATTCCAGCTTGCTCATATCAAGAACTTCATTGATCAGCTCTAAAAGAATATTTGAAGCTTCACGGATCTTTTTCCTGCAATCTGCCTGTTTCTGCAGATCATTGCTGTAATGATCCCCTACATCGACCATTCCGCAAATCCCATTGATCGGTGTCCGGATATCATGACTCATCCTCTGGAGAAATTCTGTCTTCGCCCGATTGGCCGCCTCTGCCTTTTTAGCTTCTTCCAGAAGTTTTCTCTGGTACTCCTGTTCTCTTTCCATTTCTATTTTAATGCTGTTTGCCCTGGATTTTTTAAGAAGCAGCCATACCAGTGTCACCACCACCATATAAATAAACATGACCATTATCACATTTTGCGGCAACGTATGAAACACAGTACGCTCCGGAATATATGCATAAATATAATAATCCCTTTGTTTCAGCATCAGTCCATAATAGAAATCGTCACCCACATTCAAATGCATTAAATGTCTGCTGTCTGCATTTTTCTTTAAAGCCTGGATCACCTCCTGTTTTTTCGCATCCTGACCAATAAGGCTGGTATCATTGGAAGCAATGACCACACCATTATCCACGATCATGATCGTTCCGTCACTAAAGGTCTGATATCCATTTAACAGGCTCTGTATGGTAAGCTTATAATTTTGCAAAAACTCAGCAGATGTATAATAATAAGTAATTACAATACCAGGTTCATCTCTCCTGGCACATGCAGCTACATCTATATGCCCTCCATCATCACAGCTGATCTGCTGGGAATATACCTTTTCCTCATGATCTGCAATATCCAGTATTGTTTCTTTATTAACATGTTCCTGTATTTTTGCAAAACGGCTTCTATCCACACTCCCGCTCTCACTATATTCACCTACAATATTTCCATTTGCATCCAGTACCATAGCACCTGTCAGCCATAATTGGTCTGTACATTCTTCTAAGAGCTGATTGTTAAATTCTTTTCCGTCCTGTGTTTTTGCATCTATGACAACACTGACCTGTCTTGCACTGTCGATCGCACGTATCAGGCATTTACATTCTGACACCTCATTATAACGTGTATACACAGAACATTGTACCTTCACATAATTTACTATATTCAAAAGCCGGGATTCCTCATAGGCTTTACTAAAATAGAAAAAATACAGAACTGTAAAACAGGTCAGACACATACCCAGGACTGCACTGACAGTCCAGAATTTCATTTTTATCCATTCCTGTTTATTCTTCTCCAATTTTATCTACCTCCAGATATTTCTCCGGATCATCAAGATACTTCCCAATGATTTTTGCAGCTGTTCCATCTTCTTTCATGTCAGCTAATGTCTGTTCTAATTTCTGGCAAATACCTCTGGTGTCATCCTTTGCAAATGCAACTCCGAGCCCCACTGTCATAAGTGGTTCATCCAGGATACGCAGTTCCATATTATAATCCTTCATATATTGAATAATAGATTCCTCATGGGCTCCCAGAGCATCAACATAGCCTTTTCCTAAAAAAGTATATATCAATTCCCTGTTTTCCAGACTGATCAGATTACCCAGCTTAGGAATCCTTTCATCTGTCCGATGCAGAAATATCTCTTCCGGTTTTGTTGTTGACTGGACAGCAAGTTTTTTTCCCTTCAGATCACTTAATTTATAGATATCACTGCCAGGATTGACTGCAACAACCTGCCTGCTTATCATATACGGACCTGCCCACTGATAATCATCCAGTCGTCCTTTCATGGAAAAACAGCCCATAATACAGTCTATTTCTCCATTTTCTAACAGTTTCTTTTTCTGTTCCCAGCTGATGGGAATGATCTCTATCTTATATCCCATTCTTCCAAATGCTTCCGTCGCCAGATCAACATCTATTCCCGTCGGCATGCCATCCTCGTTTAGAAAATTATAGGGAGGATAATTATCACTTCCGATTTTTATAGCAGGATTTTTCGTTGTGTCAGTTATTTTATCTGTCTTATTGCATCCTGTGAGAGCTGTCATTAATACTGTCATTAATATAAGAAATATCAATTCAGCCGTAACTTTTTTCCCTTTTTTCACCTTAAAAACCTCATTTCCATATCCTGCCGGCACAATTTTCCTGAGAAACAGCCTCTGTAGCAGTTGTAATAACTTCCATTTTTCTTCTTCTGACCATTGAAGTTGTCTCAAAATTCAGAAAACTGATTTTATTATACGCCCACGCCCCTCCGTACACAAGAACAATATCGCTTCTTTACTGCTTAAAATTCTTTAAGATTGAAAAAAACTCCTGCTATCATCCAGTAGTTCAGTGCTTTTGGGGTATAAGATCCAGAAAAGGACACTTATCTTCCTGAAATTCTGAAAATAAGTGTCCTTTCGGATTTTCTTATGTTATTGAATAAAACGTCGCCTTTTCCAGATCTGATATTGTCAATATTAGTTGACACATTTTCCTCAAGGATTTTGAACCCTATGCTGCTTCCTTCAGGGAAACGTAATATTGTTGTCTTTTGATCATTGGGGGAAGACCTCTATTAGTGGAGCAGATCCTCCTGTTATTCCAGTAACTGGTGAAATATCTCCAGATGATTGTCTTAAGTTCATCCGTAGTCATTTTCTCTGTATCATAACGATCATATAGCAGTTCTGTTTTCATTCTTGCCCACATGCTCTCACACCGGGCATTATCGTGGCACCTGCCACCTGCGCTGTTCATACTTTGTTGTATTCCATATTTCTGTATCGCTTCCCGGTAAAGCTGGCTGGTATACTGGATTCCCCTGTCTGAATGGATAATGGCTCCACGGATACCAGGATACGCTTTAGCAGCATTTTCCAGCGTCTCTTTACATAAAGAGGCTTTCATATTTGTATCCATTGCCAAACCGATCACGCTGGAATCAAAGCAGTCAAAAATGGCTGAAACATACAGTTTCCCATCACAGCCTTTGATCTCTGTCATATCTGTAACACATTTTGTCAGCGGTTCTTCTGCGTGGAAATCACGCTTTAACAGATCCTCTGATTTTCTGGCTTCCCTGTCCGCTTTTGTGATCCCGTTCGGTTTGCGTCTGGGATGATGACTGATCCCAATCTCTTCCATAACACGGTAAACAGTGCGTTCACTGGGAATATCCACATTTTTCGGCTGTTTCATCGTCAATGCCTGATACATGCGGGTACGGCCATACGTATCATTGCAGCTATCTTCTGTAAGTATATCTTTCATGGCATCTGCCAGTGGCTGATATTTCCATGGGCGGTCTTTCATGACAAGATACTGGTAATATCCCTGTCTGCTGACATGGAGAACCCTGCAGAAAAAGGTAATATTTCCTTTGGAGCTGCCGTCTTTTGTTTTTAATGCAATAAACTTCATTCTTTCGTTTTTGCTGACTTCAGACGGCTCGCGGCGAAAAAAGCACTGGCTTCCTCAAGAAAGTCGTTTTCTTTCTTTAAAAGTCTGATTTCCTTCTCCAGTTCCTTTACCTGTTGACGGAGCCTTAAAAGTTCTTCATTAAGCGTCATGGCACTTTGTGGAGTCTGTGAGCCAGCTCCAAGATCAAGATTGCCAAGACGGTTCGCATGTACCCGGCCATACAGGGTATTCCTTGGCACTCCCAGTTCTTCAGCTGCCTTAGCTTGTCCGATTTCTTTAGCGAGTTTCACCGCCTGTACTTTGTATTCATGGTCATATTGTCTGTTTCCTACCATTTTGTCCACTCTCCTTATCCTCTTGATTATATCTCAAATCCTTGAGAATGAGGTGTCAACTTTTTTATACCACATCATAAATTCAAGCACTGCTTCTTTCGTCGGAATCGCAGGGATTCCACCTCTCTTTTGCACACACAATCCGGCAACTGCATTTCCCAAAACAGCACACTTTCTGATCTCTTCCCATTCCATCTTTTCTACGGGCTTGTTTATAGAAAGAATACTGCATAATACGCCTCCCCAGAAGGAATCACCCGCTCCGGTCGTATCGACTGCATTGGTCTGAAACGCTTTTATGATTTCTTTTCTGTTTTTTGCTGCCATAAGAACACCCTGTTCTCCCAATGTAACGGCAACCAGCTTCGGCCCCATAGCAAGAATTTCTTCTGCAGCCTGCTCATAACTTTTTGCCCCTGTCAGGAGAATACTCTCTTCATCCGATACCTTCATGACATCTACCAGTTCTACAACAGATTTCATTTTTTTCACTGCACGCTCTTTACTTTTCCACAGGGATGGACGGTAATTCGGGTCGTAGGAAATAAGTACACCCGCTGCTTTTGCCATTTTTACCGCTTCGATCGTTGCGCTTTCTGCCGGTTCGTCTGTCAGCGATAATGATCCAAAATGAAAAATTCTACATCCGGAAATTAGCGTCTGGTCCAGTTCTTCTTTTTTTAACTGTGTATCTGCACCCGGTTTTCTTGCAAAAGAAAAATTTCGTTCTCCATTTTCACCGATTTCCACAAATGCCAACGTTGTAAAATAACCCGGGTCTTCAACAATAGCATCTGTATTGATTCCTTCCTTTTGCAATGTCTTCTTTAAAAATTTACCATGCATATCGTTTCCAACTTTTCCAATAAAAGATGTGTGATACCCAAAGTGGCTTGCAACGGTTAGAAGATTTGCCGGAGCACCGCCGGGATTCTGTTCGAACAATTTTCTCCCATCCTGACTGTGTCCTGCTTCCGTAAAATCAATCAGCAATTCTCCCAATGCCACGATATCAACTTTTTCTTCCATTTTTCAGTTCCTCCACAATCTCGTTATAACGTTTTTTATTTAACCGGTAGAAAAATAATACAACCGCAGTCACAATCAAAGTGCACCTGGAATCGTCGTAAATGCATGTTTCATAATTGAAAGTACAGTTGCATTTTGTGTCTGATTTGCAATATAACCATATTTTCCAAGTAATCCTGCTAAAAGTGCTGTTCCAACTGCCATTCCGATTTTATTTCCAAGAGAAACAAATGCATACTGGAATCCATCATTTCTAAGTCCTGTTTTCCACTCACCGTATTCCACACAGTCTGGAATAATTGCATAGATTGCGGTATTAAATCCAGAGAAAAACTGTGTGAGACCAGATAATGCATAAAAATAGCTGGTGATTCTTTGGCATTGAAGAAAACATAGACAACATTGAAATTCCTGTAAATAAAGCAAAGAGAGATGCTGTTCTTCCTTTATTATTCAACTTGCGGAATACCGGCTGGAAGCAAGCTGCACCGATAATTGAAGGAATAATAATACACATGGAATAAGTTGTATAGTAAGTGGCATTTCCTTCCACATATGTAAAATAATACAGAATATCTGCGTTTCTACCATATAATGTAAATCCAAATAATATCTGTCCTGCCAATGCAAGAAGATATGGTCTGTTCTGCATGACTGTTTTCAACTGTACCTTTACAGAAATTTTTTTTTTCCGGAGTGATCACTGCCTCTTTCGTCTTCGCAAAGCAGAAGAAATGACAGGCTGTAAAATGCATCCATATATGACCGCAACCGTCAGATATCCTGTCTTTGCACTGTGACTGCCAAATTTGCTGATCAGTGGAACTGTGATAATATTTAACACACCAATTGCAATCATCGCTGCAACCGAACGAGATGTGTTGATCTTGGCACGCTCATCAATATCCTGTGTCATAGCACCGCAAAGTGTTCCATATGGAATGTTTACACAAGTATACCCCAAAACCAGCAGACAATATGTAATTACCATATAAATGATCTTTCCATTCTGCGGCCAGTCAGGTCTTGCCCAGAATGTCATAACAAGAAGAACCGCTGTAATTGGTGCCGCTACTAACAGCCATGGACGGTACCGTCCCCATCTCGTTTTGTTTTATCCGTAAGTCCCCGACGATCGGATCATTGATTGCATCCCAGAATCTTGAGAAAAAAGCATCAATGCTGATACTGCCGCCATACTGATTCCAAATACATCTGTATAAAATATCATCAGAAAATTACTGACAAACATCCAGCTGAAATTACATCCAACATCACCAAACCCATATGCAATCTTACTGATCAGCGGTACTTTTCCATTTTTGTTTTCGCTTCCCATATGTCCCTCCTATTTTTATCAGAGTTTCTGACAGAACTCTATTCTTTCCTCATTTGGTCCTTTAATCATAAAAAACCTCACACCATTTTCCCAAAATGGCAGTTCTTCGATTCCGTCTGTAATAACCGTGTATTTTTCATTGCAGATTTTCTGATACATACTTTCAATGTCTTCCACATCAAGTGCAACATGCTGGTATGCACCGTCTGACATTGCCGCCTGTCTATTTTCAAAGGTCTCTATACAGTAATTTTTTATCTGTAAAATGCCACTTTTCCCCTGCTTTTTCATTATATGTCTGCATAATTTCTTCAAATCCAAGACTCTTATAAAACTCAACTGTTTTCTGTAATCGTTTGTCGGAAGCCCGACATGGGCAACTCCGACAATTCCATATTTATTTTCCATATACGCTCCTTACTTTTCACTGACATTGATGATTACTTTCATCGTTGTCTCGCGGTTATCATCAATATACTGATATGCTTTCAGATAATCTTTAAATGCAAATGTCTTTGAGATGAGCGGTTTCAAATGAACTTTGCCCTCATTTACCAGTCTGATTCCATCTATATAATCATCATGGCGGTACATCATCGTGCTCTTAATGTCAAGTTCGTGGTCATTTGCCACTGCAAGATCTACTTCTGCCATTCCTGCAAAACAGCCACCAGTACAATCGTGCTTCCTTTCTTGCGTATTTAATTGCCTGTCCCATTGTGATATTATTTCCTGCGCAATCATAGATCACATCTGCCTTGTCAGGACCAAAGGCTTCAACCATTGCCTCACCAAAGTCTTTATTTTTGGTATTCACACACACATCAATCCCACATTCTTTTGCCTTTGCCAATCTAAGATCACTGATATCTGTGATCATCACTTTCGCTGCCCCCATTCCTTTTGCTGCCTGTGCCACGAGATTACCGATCGGTCCTGCACCAAGGACTGCAATATTCATGCCAGCCACATCGCCCATCTGTTTTACACCATGAACTGCCACCGCAAGAGGTTCGATCATAGCTCCTTCTTCATAGGACATATCTTCCGGAATCGGTGTTACTTTAGAGGCATCTACTGCAAAATATTCAGAAGCTGTTCCTGTCGTCTGAAATCCCATTACTTTTAATTCCTCACAAAGATTATACTTTCCATGACGGCATGGATAGCAATGTCCACAATATACCTGCGGCTCTATCGTCACCTTCTGTCCAACATGAAACTCTGTGACATTTTTTCCAAGTTCTGTAATCTCACCTGAAACCTCATGTCCCTGTGTTACCGGATATTTTGTAAACGGATGTTTTCCATGATAAACATGAATATCTGATCCACAGACACCAATATTCATAATCTTTACCAACACCTGATTTTCCTTCACCTCCGGAACTGGTACCTCTCTGAAAATAATTTCTCCCGGGTTTGTCATTACCTGCTGTAACATAATGTTTTCCTCCTTTTTATATTGTTTTATTTTATGTTTTATAAAATGTTTTATTAAAGTAATTACATTATTACCCTGTAAACACGATTTGTCAATATGTTTTTCATAATTTTATATATTTCATAATTTTAAAATACATTTTTGTGTATTTTTCACAATCAACACGCAAAACGGAAAGGAAACCGTAGTTACTGTTTCTTTCCGTTTTTACTATAATATCTTTTCTAATTTTACACAACTTCTCGTTTTTCACACATATAAAGCGGACATCTGCATTCGCTTTGCAACCTGTCAGTGGGAGTTTTTAACTCCAACCGACTAAACATCCCCTTGCCCTACGCACTAGATGCGGTGGACTGCTTATCTGCGTTCAAAAAATTTACAATTCTACCATATGTTTTGTAAAAAAGTATTTCGCGGCTCCAACAGCCGACGCTTCTTTCTTATACGAACAATTTTTCAAGTATGAAACATCATGCTCAAAGCCATTATATGCCATCACTTTTTCTCCCAGTGGTATCATATAATCTGACAATACCCCTCCCACATCACCTCCTAGTATGATATCCATATCATATGCCATCCGCAGATTTGATATCAAAACAGCAAGATGATCCAGATACTCATTCCATGTCTGCAAAATTTTTTCGTCACCACTTTCAATTTTTTCCATAAATGCATCCAGTGACTGCCTGTTATCTTGTGTCAGTACACTTGCAGCACAATATGCATCCGCACATCCTGATTTACCACAATAACACTTTCTTCCACCGGGAACGAGTATCATGTGACCAAACTCCCCTGCTTTCTGGTTCTGCCCTCGAAACAGCTTTCCATCTATGCAGAATGCACCTCCTAAGGTGTGGTTCAAAGACAGATATATCGCATTTGGATACTTTTGCTTTTTTTCTGCAAGCATTGCAGCATTAGCATCGTTTTCAAAATATACTGGAATTTCCAAAGCCTGCTCTAAAAAGCGCAGACTATAATTCTCTATACCTAAAGCATGGGATTTTAAAACGATCCGTTCTTTCTGATCAATAATTCCTGGAATCGCCACTCCAATCCCAAGTAGCGTATCCTTCGCTAATTCGCCTTCAAGAAAAGTTTTGACCTTTTGTGCCACCTCTGTACAATAGGATAATTCTGCCGTAAATTTTAAACGGATGCGATCCTTTTTTATAATCTCATCTCCAAGATTTACTAATACCATTTCTATATGATTCGCTGTAATCAAAATTCCCATTGCATGACAGTACGACTTATTAATCCCTATACTTTTTGCCTTCCGTCCACCGGTCGAAGCATATTCCCCAGTTTCTTCCAACACCATTTTTTCTAACAAGTCATTCACATTTGCTAATACAGTCGGCATACTCAAGTTTAACTCTTTTGCGATTTCTGTCTTGGATGTGACATGATTGTTCAGCACATAATTAATTATTTTTTTTCTTGTTATATTTCTTTTATCTTTATTTTCCGTTTTCTTATCCTCTTTTATTAAATATTTTACAAAAGAATTATATGCTTTTTTATTCTTCTTGTAAAGTAATGTTTGCTATTGTCCTCTGGCAGATGGCAGCCATTGCTGTCACAACACATTCCCTGATATTCTTTCATGACCTATTTTTCTCCTCGTACATATGTGGGCTTCTTACTTCGCCCTGAAATTGCATTACTTTGTAATCCAGTGTATTTTTCTTTGGCATGGCACGTTTGGCAGTCATATCATTTACAATAATTTTCATGCACTGTGTCATATGTACGAATTTGGGATTAAATTTTACTGATACCGGATGATAATGGTTCATTAAAAGTGTCAATGCTTTTTCCTTTTCTTCTTCCAGTACGATCTCTACACGTCCCGTACCAACAACACTTTCATAGCGGAAATTGCAGGACATATTGCTCTCACGATAATAAAGCTCGTGATTGCAATCCATTTCAAACGCAATATTGGGATTCTTTGCGAGCAGATCATTCTTTTTTCCTTCATAGTCGGTATGAATGTAGAAAACAACCTAATCACCTATAATTTCTTCTCCAAAATTAACCGGGACAATGTATGGATATGGCTCATCAAACATAGCAATCCGAATCGTGTCACATATTGAAATAATATCAAACTCTTTTACTTCATTCAGTTTATTTCTCATCACTTGTCTCCTTAACTGGTTGACTTATCTTTGCTTTAATTATATGATATACATAAATAAACAATAAGTACATGCATTAAAAATATATACTATCTCAAAATAGAGTGTAATGATGTATAAAGGAGAATTGTCAAAATGGAAAATGAAGAACAAAATGATTTTCGTCTGGAAGGAACCGGATTTGCCTATACACTATCGCTGATCAATGGCAAATATAAAATGCCAATTCTGTATTGCCTTTCCAAACGTGAAGTCGTCCGATATAACGAAATGAAAAGATATCTTGGGAAAGTAACCTTTAAGACATTAACGGATTCGCTAAAAGCATTAGAAGAAGATGGATTAGTGAACCGTAAAGAGTACCCTCAAGTGCCCCCGAAAGTAGAATATAGTCTTACTGAAAAAGGAAGATCTCTGATACCTATGCTTACGGCTTTGTGTACATGGGGAGAAGAACATAGGAATTAAAATTTATTGTAGTTCGCATAAACATACAAGCAGGAGCACACTCTATAAGTTATCCTGCTTGTATTTTATCTAATAATATCCTCTTGTTTCCCGCCAGCCTTTCACATACCATCTTATCCCGACATATATTACCTGTACCAATAACAAGAAGAATAGGCGATCAAAAGGCAAAACTGTCTTTATCCAGTCCCCGAAATAGATTGCTATCGCCATGCTTATAAATGTTACCAGTATGGTAATTATGTCCCAACAGTATTTCTTATATAGCCTTGCAATCTTTATTCCGATGAATGCTACAAGTATTCCCACACCCACCATACATCCACCACAAACCAGTATTCTTATCAGCCAGTATATAATTCCGGCAATGACTGGATTGGATATTCCATCACTAATTTGTGCCATGTTCTTTCCTGTCAGTACAACCCAGCCAGCAATGGTCTGTGTGAAAGTTTCGATTGTATCAAAGAATACCACGCAATCAGAAATAAATATTTTTAACCGTATCATCTGAAAAAGAGTAGTTGATACGGAATACCATATCAGCAGAAACATCAATGCTTCACACACTCTCAGAAGAAGCTCCTGAGGATTACAATGAAATTTCCTTTGTCTGCTTAAGACCTGATGGCTGTCTGGAATTGCCAAGTACACTCGGCATTGTGTGTCGGTCAGTTTCCAATAGGCTTGATGGATTTGAAGGATTTCATTTTCATCAGTTACGACACACCTACACAAGCAACCTGCTTTCTAACGGAGCTGCACCAAAGGATATACAGGAACTGTTAGGACACTCAGATGTCAGTACCACAATGAATGTCTATGCCCACTCCACCAGAAAAGCTAAGCGAAATTCAGCAAGGCTTCTCGACAAGGTGGCAGGCAATGACTAAAAAGAAATTTCCCTTATTTCCCTCACGATTATCTCACAAGGGCAAAAATAATGGAAAATACATATCATTTCATCATACAAGGCTCTGCAAGCCTTGAAAAATGGGGAAAGTTCAAGAAATCTCTCCACAAATTCCGATTTATGGACAAAAGTATTCTGAATAAACTCCTCAAAGACAGAATCAAAATTGCTCGGCATATCATCTAAAAATTCATTTTTAATCCTGTCTTTGATTTTTTCATATAACGCAATATTTTCTGTCTGAAGTCTTTTCCCGTCTTCAATATATGACTGCCATAACAAAACCTCTTTATCAAAATCATTATTTGATACAAAATGGCAATGCGAACATTCAGCACCAAATGTCAAATAGTTGTAAAAAATAAAACCTAAAAAAGATTTTTTGTAGCTACCACTTTTTTTCTTTTCCCTTTTAGACATTTCCGCAATAGTCCAGTCAGAAGAATCTTCTTTTGTCTTTATTTGAAAAAACTGATACTGCTGATTATTGGGAGAAAATTCAGCCATATCATCATGAAATTCACAAAAAACAATACACTCTGCATCTTCTTGAAGTTTACCTATTATATGGCATACAATCCAATGAACTTGATATTCAAATCTATTATAGGAGTCAGAACCTGCTTGCTCACGCTGTTCAACAATAAGTACACTACTCATAATTTAGGACTCCTTTCATTTTTATTCCATTTCATAATAAAGTTCCACTGTTCTTGCCATTCGTTCTCATTCACAATTGCGTCAAACACAGGCTCAAGGAAAGTCTGGATTTCTTCAATGACGAATGGAAACTCAAGTGTATTATCTTTTATGGTTTTCAAAAAGAATTTCCAACGCTTCTGCATATCTTCATCATCGGCAAGTGCAACAACACGCTTAAAACTGTCTCTGTCATAGGGAGTACCGCGCCTCTGTAAAGTTTCAAATATAGCTGACTGCAATTTTGCACCATCAAAATCGAATGTCCTTGAAAGATAATAGATGTCATAAAAATCTTTCATTCTGCCTGTCAGCTCAAAGCGTTGCAGTATGGCATCAAACTTCTCGGCAATAGTGCTTTCTAGGGAATATGTTTTGATTACAGGAGCTTCAAAATCAGGAAGCTGAGTGTTGATTGTACGTTCTTCAGCACGAGGAACTATAATATCACCCACACCTATATCAACATTAAACGGCACACGCACATTTTTTATTTGAGCAATAATCTGCGTACTAATACCGTGATATTTTCTTTGCGGAGAAATTTCCTCAAAGCCTTTTGCTCGCATTTCTATATAATCGTTACCTGTCGGTGTGTCGATGATTTTACAAATCAACTCTTTTACATCATCTATTGAATTAGAGTATCCACGGAGCAGGAAATCGACATCGATTGTTGCTCTACTTTCAAAATTAGTTAAAGTATAAATGAACAATCCACCTTTGAGTATTAGCGTATCCTCACACCCGGATTTTGATAGTTTTCTCAAAAATTCTTCCTGCACAAAAAGCTGCAAGCATTGCTGGTAGCTGATACCAGAAGCTTTTGCTTTATTTCTCAGCTTTGCCAGAACGGAAGCTGCAACATCTGCCATTACAACCACACTCCAATCAATTCTTTTACACGCGTTTGAACACGCAAAACTTTTGCATATTCTATAAGATTCGGTATATTCTTTTTCGGGTCTTTAACATAGCCCTGTACTGCTTTATTAAAAACCTCCTTATCCATCTTGTTCATATTTCGCAGCACATCGCAAATAGTACGGTCACGGTCATAAATGCGGACTTTGTGGAAATCAATTTCACCTTCGGTTTCGCCTAGCGTAACCAACTCTGACTCTACACGATATGCCTTTATAAACGGATAATCGATTTTTGTACGCCGCTTAGAGACATTTTTATCTATTGCAAAGTTCCATTCAGCAGGATTTCTGTCACTGTATCTATAATAGAATAGGGCAGTCTCCATACAAAGTACTGCATCGGGAAACAATCGATTGATAATGACAACTTCGCTTTCTCCATAATCTTGAGTCCAGTGATAGTAACCTCGCCTGACTCTTTCAATCAATCCTTCGTCTAAAAGTTGTTTTATATCTGCATAGTATAACTTTGAAGCTGTAAGTTCAGCAGTAGTCATAACATAATTATGACTGCTAAACAACATTCTCAGTGTCTCAATATCTTTATTCTGAAGCATATCTTCACCTCTATTTAATCGCCCTTAATCAGACCAACGATTGGGCACTTTACTATATTATATTTGATTTTTCTCTTTCAGTCAACAATAGCAAAGTGAACGCTTTTAATTATATCAATCAGGCAGTTTAGTATAAAATCTGCCCTCCGCTTTTTTAACCAGATAAAATATTGGTCAGCGAAAAGACAAATAGGTAAAAAAATAAGCGTACCACTGTTTTTATGATACGCTCATCATTATTAAATTACCTCAAAATGCTTCAATGCATCCTTTATCGCTTCCACTTTCTCCGCTGTCGGATGTTTCCTCGGCTGTTTCAATTCTTCTACCGCATTAGGAGCATCGTACATCGGCAAGCCTAAATCTCTCTTTACCTCTGCGATATATGCGGTATGTACTTTGAAACCGTATTTAACTTCTATGTATTCCTTTACCATTTTGTAGGTCACTCGTTCTTTGGGCTTGTAACTTTCCGCTCTTTTAGCAATATTATCAAGCGGAACTTTTCCCTCACCCTCGCCAAACTCAACTTTTACGTTGATATGTCCGTCTGGCTTTTTGTGGGAAAGCAGTACTACCGTCTCCACATGGGACGAGGAAACAGTATTGATGTCAGATTGCCCCTGTTAGTTCTCGGAAACAAATCGACTGACTGCTTCTATCCCAGTTGCTATCAATAGTTCTCGGAAACAAATAGCAGGTTTTTAATCCTTTCAAAAGACAACTGCAATTAGTCTTTTTTAGGATACTTCCATATTGTAATTAATTCATCTGATAGCATTTCTGCTCTGGCTAAAATTTCATCTTCGCCCCATTTGCTTACAGTTGTCAAATAACTGCTAATTTTTATTGGTGTGTGTCTATATCCTATGGCATTTCCTGTCTTGTCAGTACAATCAACTTTATCCGAGAACCTCTTGTTCTGATACTCAGAATTATACCCAGTTAATGTAAGATTGCCAATTGTATGGACATAGGTTTCATGAATTCGATTCGCATCTGCTCCAAGGTCAGATTTCCAATCATCAGACAGTGTTTGCGGCATAATATGTTCAATTGTATACTCCGAAGTAGGAACATACTCTTTTCTTCTATTATTCTCAAGTTTATCCAGAATTGTTTTAGTCCTGGAAGAACTTAATGAATAAATTTTTAGGGTTTTGAGCGTGTCCTTAATTTCAGTATCACTTGGCATTCTCTGTGCCCAAGTCAACGAAAAGAGATTTGCTTTAAATGATTTTAACTGATTGGTAGCATTAAGGCTCTTCAGCATAGAAATACAGACCGGTCCAGCAGTATTAGTTGGCAACGCACATATAGCTCTACGCATCCAATACGATTCCATAATTGTAAGAATTTCAACAACATCGTCATCAGCGATGAGACCATCATTTCTGTCCGAGAGAAGTTTTAAGATTGCTGGAGTAATCTTAAACTGTCCTGTCTTCCGGACCTTAAATAAGGCTCTTTGTATACGTGTGCCTTTATCAGAAGCGGTATTCCATTCTGTATAGTACTTAGAATACTGATGGATTTGTTTTACAATTCCTTCTGTTCCAGCAGCTTTGTTCTCATAGTAGTAATTTTTGAATACATCATAATAATCTCCAACTAACTGCCGCTGCAAAACAGATGTCATATAATAATTGAAGAAACTTTCAAATTGAGAAGACTCACCAGATTCCATTCCGAGAGCTTTCTCCATAGGATGCCAGTATTCCAGATATAGTTTTGTCTGCTTTGACGGATCGACTGTCATCAGGAGAAAATTGCGAATTTTGTCAGCAGTAGAAAGCGGCAATCCTGTACTATTCACCGTCTCAAATACTAACTGTGCATTATCTTCGGGAACAAGACAGATGTCGACTAATCTCAGCTTTTTTATTCCATCATACACCAATTGAGGTTCAACATCACTGTCACAAAGAGCCTTGTAGATGATTCTATAATTCTCGAAAATCTTGCTCCTTTTAATATCATCCGGCTTAGTTCGATTTTCAAGAAGTTTCATCCATGCATAGAAGTCTTCTTCATTTAACCTTACTTTGTAATATGTATCCCCAGTCTCGTCCTCATTTGTCAGATATCTGCGAGACAATTTTTCTAATGATGTGGTTGCTTTATTATAATCAACATCATCAACTATTTTCGCTCTTGTGTAGTCCCCAAGAGCAAGTAACACAATTGAGATTGTAGTAAGACGCTGCTGTCCGTCAATCACCAAATATTCCTTTACTGCGGAAGCATGCATCGCGTCCTGCTTTGCAAGATAGATGACAGAGCCAATAAAATGACAAGGCCTTTCATTATCTTTTGCCACCTTTAGAATGTCATCTATCAATTTTAAGCAATTATCCTTCTTCCAGCTATATTTTCGCTGATAAATAGGAACATAGTATTGAGCCTCTGCCCCTAAAAACTTTGTCAATTCTGTATCTATCGCTTTCATAGTGCGCTCCTTTATTGCCCATTCCATCACATCATGCTCTTAAGGATTACAGATGCAATGTTTTTTCCCTCACGCCAGTCACTTCCCGTCTTAGCAATCGTGGTTTTATATCGTCCATCGCCGTAATAGGTGAGTCGATAATGCTTACCTTCCTCAGTAATCTCAAAGCCCAATTCTAAAAGCTGCTGACGCATTGAAGCCGATAAGGTTTTGTAATCCTTAAACAAAATCTTCACGGTGCGTTCTCTTTCGTCTCGAATATTCTGATAATCGTTAGCATTAAGCACATCAGTCAGAACATCCCATCTTCTTGTCTTCTCACCAAGATTTTTGAGTTTCTCAGCAATAGCGTCCAGAATCATCTCTCTGATTTCGCCTTGATAAAATTCTTCCTCTTCGCCCAAATACAGTATCGGCATATTATCTGCACTACTCATTTTAGAACGCAACCCTTGGTTCTCGTAAGTAAGGATTTCATTTGCATGGGTCAATTCTTCAACCTGTTTTTTCAGCTTTTGAATGTCCTCGTCTACAGATTCAATCAGTTCATCTGCTTCTGCTGCCATGCGGTTTTTCTCAGATTCAGCCGCCAGCAATTCTGCACCTCTCATACTCAATCGATCTCTAAGAAGTGCATTATTTACGCCTTGCCAAGTATACAGCTTATCCATCATTTGAGCGTTGCAGTACTGAATTACACTACGAATAACCTTTTCAGACAGAACAGCATCAATTCCATCGTATGCACGATATAGATACTTCTTATGACCATATGCACTATTGGGGAAGTATACACCGATAGCGCCGTTGAATTCATTTTTGTTATCACACTGCCGACGGATTCTTCCGTTCAGCCATGTACCTTCTTCAACAAGCACATGGGCAACACCTTTCAACCTTCCAGATAATTTCCAAATATCCACCGGATCTTCACCGTAGTATGTTTTGGAGATATACACAACAGGGAGTCTATACCTTGAAGTGCCATTGATTACATCCGTCAACAAGTCGACATTATCAGCTTTAATGAAAATCGGCTTGCGGAGCATTGGCAAAATTCCATCATCCTTCAAATAACCGTGTTCTATCAGTAGAGTGATAAAATGCGGTGTAGAAAAGGTTGGGTCAACGGCCAGTGCCTCTTCCAAATAACTACGATCGAGTTGAATAGACATTCTCATGTCATTAAAATTCATAACGTAGTCGGTATCCCAGACCACACCATCTGCTTCGGTTTTTTCATAGCGAACCGCGATGATGTTCTCATTTCGGTATTCCTCGATAGCAAGCCACAGTGTCTCGGTACCATATCGGACATTTCGTTCGCCATTCCATTCGATACCTTGAATTATATTTTCTTCATGAGGACTGCCCTGATTCCACTCCAGAACCAGCTGGATAAAGGAGTCCTTTGTCATTGTATCATTGATTTCAAGTAGCGTAGAAAATAACAGCATATGACATCTTGCCTCCGTATTTTACACAGAAAGAGACATGAGATTCTTTCTCAGAGCCTGTCCCTCAATAGGAACATAGCAGGAATCCACAATAAGTTCTCTTCCCAGAATATCTTCCAGTGCAATGGTCTGCCATGTTTCCAGCAGAACCGGGTTGTTTTTCAAAATCGTGTTAATATTCTCAAGCATCAGCGGACTGCTCAGTTTATCGAGCATCGCACGACCATCGGTAATGTTTCCGGCTGAATCAACGATATTTGCATGGGCAATCTTCCAGAGTTTTTTCTCACTGAGGAGTCTAAGGATAAAGGCATCCACAAACTCTTTCTGTGCCTCTTCGCTGGTCATATTGACGCTGTAGTTTTCATACGCAGCATCAATTTCATCCAGGGCAGAAGTGATCTTTTCCGGCGTTGCTACCGCCATAGAAGATTTCTGCGCTTCAGTATGGGTAGCAGCATTCTTCTGAGGCATAGGCTTTGCTATCTTACGTTCAGCGATTTTCCGCTTACCGTAGTTCACGGCCGCATTCCATCCGCGTCCAACCCAATAGAATGCTCCGTCAACAGCTCTGTCAACAATAATGGGCAGTGCCTGTTTAATGCCGTCCACAATCAGCTGCTGATACCACGGCAAATCCTCATATCGAGTAGGTCGTTTTTCTACTTCAACAACTTCTCTGCGGACAATGACCTGCGGCTCTGGAGGGACAACCTTGGTAGGGTCTTCATCGACCACTTCCAGATCATAAGCAACAGCGGAATAGGTTCCGTCACCACGATGCCGGCCACCCTTGCCAATGCGATCCCCAGTGGTATCGTTTCCGTCTTTATCTTTTCGAGGCAACTTGCCTACTACATAGTCGAAATCTCTTTCTTCAGACATCGTCAACCTCCGTAACATTGATTTCTTCGAAATTGTATGCTCCAACAGGGTACTCATTAATATAACCTTCTACTCTAAAGGTCTGTCCGCATCCGATACATTCATAACCTTCACAGTCGAAACAGTGCTGGATTTCCGCACCCATCTGTCGTTCGGAGGAATAATCTCCGGTGCTATAATCAGCAAGGTCAATAGCATTGCTGGCACCACAATGGGGACACTTTATGACCCGCTTCATGCTGATTCCATCTGTTTCCATTTCCAGTTCATTCAGCTGAACGGTCTGAAAATAAGACTCCAACGCCCTTCGAAAAATCTGAGATTTTGGCTGTCCAGTCTTTTCACTACAATATGCAAGCATTTGGTTTTCCTCATCATTGAGACGAACCCGATACTGGTTGTCACGTTTATCATCTACAGTTGGTCTACCTTTTCCAGCCATGCCTTGCTCCTTTTCGGATATCCATTTAATCTTACTGCCCAAATTATACAGATTTCGACATTCCTTGTCAATGATTAAAGGTGTATCCATTTAATAACTTTCTATGAACGACAAAAACGCCCAGACCAAAGCCTGAGCGTCACACTGTTATTTTCATCTTATTCGTTTATCGTAATCTCAATCCCGGACTTGAACTCCACTACAAAATGGTCATCGTACACCGTGATCTTCTCAATCATCCTTCTGACCAGAGCTTCGCTGTACTCGGTGACTTCTTCTGGCTCACTCTGTAGGTAAGCCATCATATCTGCTATGCGTTGGCGGATGCCTTCTTTGTTTGCTTCCTGCAAAAGCAGTTCTTCTTTTTCCGCTCGAAGTTCATCGATTTCATCGGCAAGGGTCTCGTAGTTCTGCTTTGCGTTTGCCAGTTTTAGGAGTTCCTGCTGAAGTTCCAGAAGGTGGGCATCAATCCCTTCCACGGCCGCACTATTGCTGTCTCCAAGGCATCTCTCAAAACTTGCCTGCAGGGCGGGGATGAAGGAGGAACTTCCCGTGATGACTTCGTTTACCGCCCGGACAACCACCTCATGCAGAAGTTCTTCCTTTACGGTTCTTGCAGTGCAGGATGGGCGGTCTTTTTCCACCCGGCTGAGGCATCTCCAAACTGTGGACTTGCACCCACGGTTGTTCCAGTTGATTCTGCGGAAGATGTCATTACAGTGGGCGCAATACACGATGCTCGAAAGAGCGTATCGGCTGCTGTAAATCCTGCGCTTCTGATCAGGTCCGCACTCCATGTGTGCCCTACGGTACATTTCTTCACGCACCTTCATGAACTTCTCACGGGGAATAATGGCGGGGTGACTGTTCTCGACATAGTACTGCGGAACGATGCCGTTGTTGGCAACACGCTTTTTATTGAGGAAATCCACCGTATAGGTCTTCTGCAGGAGTGCATCACCGATGTATTTCTCGTTTGTGAGGATCTTCTTCAGTGTACTTTGCAGCCAGTAATCACTTCCAGCGGCGGTCTTGATGCCGTCCGCTTCCAACCCCTGTCCGATCTGAAACAGGCTTGCACCTTCCAGATACTCTCGATAGATTCGCAGGACGATTTCTGCTTCTTCCGGGACGATGACCAGATTGCCTTCATCATCCTTGGTATAGCCGAGGAAGCGGTTGTGGTTGACCTGGACCTTTCCGGCTTGGTAACGGAACTGCAATCCTAGCTTTACATTCTGGGAGAGGGACTGGGATTCCTGCTGTGCAAGAGATGCCATTATGGTCAGAAGCACTTCACCCTTTGCGTCCATCGTATTGATATTTTCTTTCTCGAAGTACACGGAAATGTTCTTTTCCTTCAGCTGCCGAATGTATTTCAAGCAGTCCAGCGTGTTGCGGGCGAATCGGCTGATGGACTTGGTAATGACCATGTCGATTTTGGATGCCATGCAGTCCTCAATCATGCGGTTGAACTCTTCACGCTTCTTGGTGTTGGTACCCGAAATACCGTCATCGGCATAGATCCCGGCAAGCTGCCACTCAGGATTTCTGTCTATGAATTCTGTGTAATGCTCCACCTGTGCCTCATAACTGGATTCCTGTTCGTCACGGTCAGTGGAAACACGGCAGTACGCAGCCACACGCAGTTTCGGTTTTTCTTCCGTGACCTGCTTTCTGCTGCCGACTCGTTTTCTCGCCGGAATTACGGTGATCGTTTTCTCAGCCATTCCGTACCTCACTTTCTATCAGACTGTAAATGTATGCGGCCTGCTTGAATGGGTCATCGTATCTGTGTGTGACCTTTCCTATAATAAAGGCGGTCTCTGCTTCGCAAGGCGGCGGTGTTGTCCGCTCCCGGGTTCTGCCTAATGCTCCGGCACGGCGATTCCGCTCTTCTGCGACTTTGGAAAAGGTCTCGCTGTCAATAATCGCAGGATAAAAATCATCGCCCAGATAATGCTCGTTCTGGAGTATCCTTTTGGCACCGCTGTGGAACAGGGTAAGCCCTGCGGCTTCTGCGGCGGGTACCAATGCCAGCCCGGAAAGGTAGCCACTGAACAGGGTACGCACCTGTTCAGCCTGCCCTTCGTCAATGACCGCCACACCGTTTTCAATTCTGTATCCATATGGGATGTGGTTTGCCATATTCATCGTATCCTTTCTTTCAGTATCAATCCGCATTTCAGTTCAAAGGCTGCGGTGTTCCTTTCGTGTATCACGACCCGCTCCACAAACTGTGAAAAGCAATCCCCGTCAAACTCCGTCAGCATCTCACCCCGGCTGCAAAAGAGGATGAGGTCTGCCAGCTTTTCGGTCTTTTTCATCTCTCCGTTGACCGAGAATACCAGATGGTCTTGCTCTGCTGACTGCGATTTTCCTTCAGCTTGTGCCCCTCGTCTGCAATGATGAGGTCGGCATTGAATTTCAGCAGTTCTGTCTCAAGGATTCTGGCACTCTCATAATTCACGACTACAATCTCCAGCCCGTCGGTCTTGCCGACTTCGGAAAGCTGCTGTCTTTTCTTTGCGGATGCACCTTTCAAAATGGTCAGCGTATATGGGAACGCAGCGAATTTCTCAAATTCCTCTTCCCACACACCGAGGATTGACAGCGGTGCAACAACAAGGATGCGGTTGACCCTGCCAAACTGATAAAGGATGCCGGAGATGCCAATGGAAGTGATCGTCTTGCCCGTACCCATTTCCATAAGCAGAGCCACACCGTTGCTTCTAAAATCGGAAGGGAGAAGGCCGAATCTCATGCAGGCAAAATCGAAAGCCTGCTGCTGATGCAGATATGGCTTGACCGTAATCGGCATCGGAAGGGATTTATTCGTCATCGTCCGCACCTCCTCGCATCTCATGAATTTCAATGTTTCTTACACTTGTGCCGGGCGTAAGTACCAGCACCTCGCAGAAATCGCCGAAGATCAGATTCAAAAGTCTCTGTGGAAGGCGCACCTTCTTGCTGCCAAGCACCTGCTTTTTCTGACCACTGCGGTCTGCAATATTGATCTGTACTCTATGTTGCAGATTCATCATTTTTCATATCCTCCTGTTCAATGAACGGGTCTGCGCCCGGAGGTCGTATCTCTTCCTCTGTAACATTGGGAAAAAGAACAACCCCCGGTCAGACCGCAGTGATTACTTCTTACGCTTACGGGACTTCTCAACACCGAAGTGCTTGCAGCCCTTGGCGATGATTTTATTCCAGCGGTTGGAGATAGCCTGCTGAGTGACCGTCTTTCCGGTACGGGCTTCCTCCTCACGGCGGACATCTTCGAGGTACTTCCACGCCCCCAGATGGTCATAGACCAGGTCTCGCTGTGCCTCGGTCAGCCCCTCCATGAATTCCAGAATGGCTGCAACCTTCTCGTCCATCGGTGCATCCTCCGGGAACAGCAGGGTAAAAGGGTCGGATTTGATATCCTCGATTTCGTCCCACGGATTTACCACATCCTCACCGCTCTTGCCGGAACGCTCATAACGAGCAAGTCTGTCAGAGAACACCTTGTCGGTGTGGCGCTCATACTCGTCCTGCTCCACATCCTCGTCATGGTCGATGCTGTCTACCATAATCAGAATTTCACGGTCGATGGTGCGGACCGTGCCGTCCGGGTCGGTGTATTCCTCGCCAAGACCGATATGTACCGGGACTTCCTTTTTGAGGTCTTCATCCCAGCGCCAGTAGGTGTAACCGTCTTCGGTGAGGTAGTTCTTGCGATCCTCACGGAATGCGCTGGTACGGGTCAGTGCTACATTGTTCTTTTTGGCTTTCATTCAGTGTCCTTTCCCGCTCCTTGGCAGGACGGCGGACACCGAAAAAGCCGGGGCTACAATGTACCCCGGCTGAAACATCCCCAAAACGGCATGACAAGACACGGTGGTACATCGGAAATCAAACTCAGCCTTATAAAAAACTGCTGAGTATGACTTCTTCTGCATCCACCGTCCCTATGGCCATCTTGGAACGATATGATTTAATTGAAGTTTTTCTTCACCCGAAGAGGAGGATGAACAGGTTGATTGTTCTAATCATTTCTCTGTTCACCCTCTGCGGCATTACTTACGCTTACCGCTCGGCTTGGTCTGTGCCAGTGCACTTCCGGCTACCGACTTGGAGTCTTTGCCGTAACGTCCGTCCTTCAAGATTCTGCTTGCCTTGGAGGCAACAGGCCTTGAAGTCTGCTTCGTGTTCTTCGCCATTCTTCTCACCGCCTTTCTGTTCGAAATTGCCTTAATTTCCAAGGCTGTAATCATTATCGTTGATTCGGTTTTCAGAAAATATGGTGAGAGTCTGGGGGATTTCTGGGGAAAACTGGAATCTGAAAAGCGCAAAAATACCCTCGGCACGCCGGAGGGCAAAAAAAGAGAAGAAGCCGAGGCCTCTTCTCTGAAATTTATATATTATTCTGTATAGCCGATCAGAAGACCGTATCTGCCGTCTCCCTCTTTGTGAGTGTACATTTCACGTTTTGCGCCGTCATAATCTATCGTAGGAATACTGTTTTCAACGATAATGACCTGCCCGAAGTCCTGGTTCTTAACAAGATACTCAAACAATCCGTTCCTCATCTCTGCACTTGTATCGCTCCCGCCCTCTTTCAACGAAAGAATCGGTGAATCCATCAACAGTATTCCAAGACCGTGTTTGCCTTTTTCGGACAAATACTGGTGCAGGGCAATTGCCACCGTTGCGTTAAGGAAAGCTTTGTAGCCGCCGCCGAACTTCTGCTTCTTTTTTCCGTTTACGACGATATCGAAGTCTTCGCTTTCGAAATCAAAATAGCAGTTGCTGAATTTATCAAACTTGACTTCGGTAAGTATGGTGTTCAGGAGATCATTGAAATCAGAAACAAACTCCGCCGTAAAATTATCCTGTGCCTTGAATGCAGCCTGATCTTCGTTTCCATCCTCTGTTTTCTTCGGAGTGGTTATATGTTTTTCGATTTTCTCAATGATTCCCTGCTGACTCGCTGAATCTACAGATTCCTGCAACATTTCTATCTGATTCTGAAGTTCCTGTATTGTCGGCTGCAGGTCCTGATTTATCAGCTGAGCAAGACGGCTGCTTTCTTCATCACACTCCTGTATGCGTTTCTTGTGCTCTGCAATCTCCTGGTCAATGTCTTTCTCGGCATCCATTACATCATTAAGCTGCGGAAGTATCCTCTGGAGTTCTGCCTGCGCTGCCTCCGCATATTCCACACTCCGCTGTACTTCCATTTCAGCACCACAGAACGGACAATGCTCGGGTTCTTTTTCTTTGGAAAGTTTCTGCTCGCCGTCAATAATAAAGGTGATCCGCTTTATATCCGAATGGTACTGGCCGCGGAGTATCTGGTAGCGGTGCTTCATCAGCGAGGCTGACTTCAGGTCTTCGTTTATATCAACGATTTCATCGGACAGTCTGCTGCGCTGTGCAGTGGCTTCCGTAATACGCCCCTGCGCCTCATTGATCTGTTGCATCAGCTGAGCAATTCGTTCTTTGACCTGTTCCGGGGAGAGCGCCTCCTTTTTCACAGCCAGTTTGAGTTCTGACAGGTATTCCAGGTTCTCGTTCTTAACAAGCGCACGGATTTTTTTCTCGGCGTTCTTTTGTTTCTTCCCGGTTACCTCTTTATATTCCTCGAATTCTTCCTCATTCAGAAAATACAGCAGAGTGCTTTTCATAGCAGTCTTTGAGAAAGGGCCACCGCTTGTATAAAATATGCTCTGCCTCCTGTTCATATTTTCCAGGGAAACACATAAAAGGTTCAGAAACGAGCGGAGCGTCAGAGACTGCCTTTTGGCATTCTCATTCATGATGACCTTCACGTTATCATCAATACCGAGGATCTTCATCCATACAGAATTAATCCAGTATTTCGACTTGCCTGCTGTATACTGGTGTGGATCGATTCTCGGATCAGTACTCTCAACATCTATCTTTGTGCTTTCAAGCTGGCGTGTCATCGTGACGGTACCGTGTCCAGTTTCGACCTCAAGGTGTACGGTATCGCATCCTGTGCTCTTGTCGATTACGAACTTCTCGTGATCCAGACCGCACATAAAATCAAAGCTGTCAAGAATCCAGCTCTTTCCGGTATCATTAGCACCGTGAATGATGTTCAGCCCATTGATAAACTCTACAGGCGAGTCTTCTATCCCTGGGCCGGTGAACCACAGCTTTTTGATGTAATACTCATTCTTCATGGAACGCAGCCTCCTCTTTCTCCAACGAAGCTACCGCCAGCTTGTTGATTTTATTCAAAATGCCCTGTTCGGAGTCATTGGAGAAATGCTGCAGCGCAAGTCGTATCTGGCCTCTGTACTCTTTGGCATATCTCGTATCAAGCTGCCGGGAGAACTCCTTACCCCGTGCAGATATGCAGTAAATGAATCCGTTCTTGGTGGGATTGACATCTACAAACCCACGACGCACAAGAAGCGTCATTCCATCCCGGGTCAGTTCCTTCCTCGTTGCGAACTCACTGAATTTAAACAAGTTGTCCCCGTGGAGATTCATCCCGGAAAAAGCAAAGCTTCTTCCGTACAAGGCAGCAAAGTCCACAGCCGCAATCATGTTAATTGAAAAATCCGTTCTTGCCTCAGATTCCAGGAGCAGCAGTACCCGGAGGGCTGTTTCGAACGGGGTATTAAACAGTTCCGTCATCTTCATCCACCCACTGTATTTCTTTTCTGTTCGCAAGCATGTGGCACATGCCGACTTTCTCTGCAGCACCTATCCATCCGGGAAGAAGTGCGATCTGTGAACGGGTGATCGGCACCAGAGCGGCCTGGCTCGTTACTGCTGTCAGCCGCTTATACCCATTATCATATGAAGGAATCATAACCGGACTGATGCCCTCCTTGACCTCTTCACGCATTTCATCGAATTCTTTGTACTCTATAGGAAGAAGTGCATCCTGCAGTGACCGCCTGATTGTTTCGGTCGCATAATAGCATTTCCGCTGATATGCAAAGTCCTTCTTATACCGCCGATTCCGGTCGACATCCCTGCGGGTATATTTCGGAACATCCTCCGCACTTGCATAAGCCGCATACAAGGCCTCAACATAGACCATCTCCGTCTCATCCACGACAAGCGGCACAGGCAGCAGATCAGGCTTTTTGTATTTGCTGAGCATCTTCTTCAAAACGTCAACATCATTTCGGATTTCGTCATCAGATATGTATTTTCTTGTGGCTGCGGTGTTCAGTTCACCATCCGGCCATTTTATGATGATGCCGGGTTCATCAAGTTCTATCGGAGCTGCTGATTTCGGAAAACCGCTGACAAACTTATCCGGGATTTCCCGGATACCGTCTGCGCATTCATTATTGTCAGTTTCCAGAATGGCAAAGCGTACAAGAGAGGTCAGCAGATAGGTAAGGTCAATTGAGGACGCGGACAGCACTGCACCCTTGGTGTATCCCCGCAGCCAGCTCACCGGTGAATTGGTGTCGATGGTTTTATCTTCGTCAAGCACCGCGAGTACCGCCTGGAGCAGAGGAGCCCTCATGCTGTCCTTGATCAATGGCATTACAGTCCTTTCAAAACTGCGGACTGCTGCCTCGGGATCACATTCACGGACAACATCGGCAATATCGGAAGGAACCTTGTCGTGACCGTTTTTCAGATGCCCAGGAAGAGATGTGTCGCGATAAGCCAGGTTCACTCCGAAGGGCGCAAAAATAGCGCTGAGGGCGCTTTTAATCCCTGGCCCCTCGCCTGATACATCAGGACAAATAATGAACCGAAACAAATACACTTCACTCCTGAAATCTCCTTCCTGTTATAATTGCGATTTTATTTCGTCTTCGAGAGCTGGCAGACGAATTTCACGCTTCTTCTTAGTTGAAATCTCACATTCCCAAAGAACAATAGCTTTCCATCCGGCTTCTTCCAGTTCTCTTTTCTCTTTAACATCTCTTGCTATATTTTTTTCAAATTTACTCTTCCAAAACTCACTATTAGTATCGGGTATCCTTGCGGCTTTGCATCCTGGGTGCTGATGCCAAAAGCAACCATGAATGAATATTACGGTTTTGTACTTGGAAAGAACGATATCTGGTTTACCAGGATATCTTGCATCATTCTTCCGATAACGAAACCCTTTACTAAACAGATACTTTCTGACTACTTCTTCTGGCTTCGTATTCTTGCTGCGAATCCTTGACATATTGTAATGTCTTTGCTTTTCTGTAAGAACGTCTGCCATTGAAAGTACCTCTTGCTAAGATTCCTTGACTAACATTTTTATATTTCCACGACAAAGAACAGTAAACATCTGCCCATATAATGACAGCCTTTTTGCCGTTGCGCCGGCATCAAATGCATGTGATTCGATAACCGCATATGTTCCTTCTTCAAGTCCACAGGTTTCTGCAGACAAAAACACAATCAAATCTGATTTTGTTTCTATCTGATAAATCCCTTTATCAACAGTACTAAGTTTCCCGGAACAAATCTTCTGTACACTTGATATACTCGCATTAATGTCCTTGGATACTATTACCGAAGAAAAATTTGCCTTTCTAGCGGACGCCTTTAGTTTGGCAGCAATTTCCACTGCATTTACAGGATCCATCTCCTGCAATGTGCCAAATGGATGTGTACTCTCTCCCACATAAGCAATATGTTTTTTATTATCAATACGGAGCCACTCAATATATGGCAGGTTCGCCAGTATTGTTTCTGGCTGGTTTCTGCTTGTTCCTGAACCATTAAGAACCTTATCCACATGAACGGCAGGCTCTTTCTGCATTGCATCCCATATACGCTTCAGCTCATCCATTGGCCTGCTACGGGAATTGCCGTTCTTTGGACGTATGATTAAACGCTCCTGCTCATCGTCAATATTCTCAATGGTAATGGCGGCACTACGACTAATGCTATTCAGTTCCAGTCCAATCAGTTTGTGAACATCTCGCTCAACATCCGTAAAATTCATACCTTACCTCCCTGGAGCAACGGAGGAAACCGCAGTACACTTGCATCTTCATCTGAATCCTCAATCGCAGCAACATCATCCAGCCATTGTCTGAGGAAAGATTCCGACTCCGGGTCTTCTCCTCCAACCTTCATAAACGTCACCTTATTGGGTATATCTATTCTGACAGGCTGAGTATCGTGAGGTGTTACTGCATCTTTCAATGCTATACCTGCTGCGAACCGTCGTATATCAGAAACAAAATCAAGTACGATAACCTTGTCTTTCCCTTCTGATATCCGTAATCCCCGGCCAAGCTGCTGTATGAAAATCCTGCGGGAATGAGTTACACGCTGAAATACGAGAATGTTTACATCTGGGACATCAATCCCTTCGTTAAATATATCAACAACGCAAACCACATTAACTGTCCCGTCGGAAAAATCGCTCAGTATCCTGTTCCTTTTATATTGGGATAACGGCTCATACTCATTTCCTGCGTTACCCGAATAAATAGCCTCAGCCTTACAAAACCCTAAGGTATTGATCTTGTCTCTCATGATAAGAGCATGCTCGATTGTTCCGCAAAACACTATCGCTCTTGGATTGGGCTGCTCACTCCATGCATCACGCAATGTATAAACTACTGAGTCATCCCACTGATTAATAAACAAAGTTCTGTTTATCTGTTTCGGTGAAAAACTATGTCCCTGGACATTCTGCAGCGCATCCCAGTTTATGTTGTCCGTATACATTCGGTAATCAACATTTGCCAGAAATCCTTTATTAAGCCCGGTGACCATGTCAATGGTTACTCTTGGCTCACCAAAATACTGTGTCAGATCCGTCTCGTCCGGTCTCCAGGGAGTTGCAGTAAGTCCTAACGCAAAAGAGCCGCCCGGCTTGCCTGCACTGAGGGCATCAAACACTCTGTCATACATACTTGATCCAACGTGATGGCATTCATCAACAAGCAGAATCCCATAATCCGGCAATTCTTTTCCTGCTTCAATCCAGCCTGAAACTGAATCGACACAGGCAAATGTCATATCTGCTCCGTCAAGCATTTCAGCTGTGGGACGCTCATAAGAATTCCATATCAGCGTTTTTTCTGACGGCTTCAGAAAAGGCCAGAATGCCTTTTCCAATTGATATACGAGATCATTTGTATGTGCACATACAAGCACCTTGCATGGATTATTAGCCCGTATGCGACGGACACTTTCCGCAGCAACGAATGTCTTTCCCAGACCAGTTGCCATAACAACCAAGGCTCTGTTTCCATCCCCGGCAAAGTATGCGTTGACAATTTCGTCTATTGCAGGGGACTGGTAGTCCCGGGGTTCCTTTGTGTTGTAGGTTTTATCCGGAAGGCGCTTTGTCCTTGATACTAAAGTATTTGAATCCCATAGTTGTAACGGAATTTTTCTTGCAAGCAAAGTGCTCTGATATGACTTAACAGCAGCGTCAAATCCGTTTGAGGAAACAATCACAGGAATATCAGCTTTATACTCATAAACAGCGTTTATCGTTTCCTGGGCCACATCAAGCCCTACCGGTTTCTTCCAGTGTTTAGCCTGAAACAGCCACTTCTTTCCGGCTTTATTCCCGGTAACATCTGCACCGTGATCTCCTGTTTGTCCGACAAGACGGACATTGTCATATCCCTCATAAGTAAGAAGCCGGCACAGATTTCTTTCAAAGGCCTGCCAAGTCATATTATTCATAATCTGGTACTGGCTTTCAAACATTACTCCACCATTTCCTTTCTCAAGAACTCAATAGAGAGTTTTACTCTTTGAAGCGTAGTAGCATCAGAATACTGGTTTTCTGCAAAGGTAATCACATCCTGCAGGGAATTCTCATACTGTCGTATAATTTTTTCTCTTGCACGTGCCACATTGTCACTTCCGAGCAGTTCTTCGCCCCCACTTGCGAGGGAGACGCTCCAGATTCCACCTCCGAAAAACGAGTCGGGTGTTTCGTGATAAAGCGTCAGGAGAAAACTGTACGGAGCATAAAGCAGAAACTCCCCGTTTTCCTTCAGTGATCCAATAGAAGACAAATCAATCCCATGTTGTATCAAAGAGGCTGTCAGTTGCTTCTTCTCCTCGTCAGACAACTCGTCAAAATATAATGCACCATTTGTGTTTAACAGATCCTTAAGATGGTTACGGAGTTCATCCAGAAAATCGTTAGCATCCTTTAAAACCGAGTCTCTGTTCAGTTCGACAGCCTCTTTCCAGTTTGTCTGCAATACGTTCCAAGTCAAATTGCTAAGATTATGTTCAGCGTATGAGGCAAGGTTTCGCTTCTCATCGTACAGGTACATAGCAATTTCACTTGCAATAAGTTGTTCCTTGGACAGACTGCATTTTGTAAAGAAAGGATGCGATAAGTCTACGAACATAGTTATTCTGCCGATTTCCTTGCTGATTATCAGTGGAACCGTTTCTTTTCCTCCTGGCGGCAGCATTGCCTTCTGAACGGAATAAACGTCCACTTGAAGGGAATTGCTCATAGTCCCATCTGCAAGGCGGATCTTCATACCATCACTGGATAAAGTATCTACCTTATCCGAGTGAGCAAGTAATTCCTCTTTGGAAAGCGGATGATTAGCTCCACGCGGACTGCTGCAATTCTTACAAACATCATCGGTTGCAATATTCTTAGTCCCACATACTTTACAAGTCCAGGGTTCCAGTACAGTCGGAATCTGATTGGCTCCACAGAAGGGACAGGTGACAGCTGAAAGTGGTATTATCTTACCGCATTTTTCGTTCACACATGTTTTTGGCTTTAAGATTGCTCCGCATGCTACGCACTCTTCTGCTTCCTTCAGATTTTGTGCTCCGCACACAGGGCATTCCGGCAGTTCCTCTGCGGGCGGCTGATCAGCAGATTCCACAAGTTTCCACCATTCACCATCATCATAGAAACCAGGAAGTTTCTGCTTGAATTTCTCATAGTATTCCTTCTCTGTGTCTCTACTGATACGTTTTGCGCTGCGGCTGTCAGCATCCCAGTAACCCATATACATATCGCCACGACCAAAAGAGCGGACACGTCTGTATGCCTGGTATAATTTGTAAAGAGGAGAGTTGTTCTCAGAGGCTCCGGGCTGACTTGGCTGCAAAGAGCTGTTTCCTCGTATAAATGTCATCGCCCTTTGCCATTCTGCACTACTACGCTGAAAATCCTGCTTTAAAAAATCGACAGGCACAAAATCGAGGTTGATCTCTCCGACGATACGACCATACTGAGAATCAATAGGATAATCTTTTGTCACATGCTTGAATTCATCCACATACTCAAAGAAGGCATTTTTTTCACCAATTCGTATGGCTCTTCCGTTTCTTATGAGATCAATTCCAAAATCGGTATCTGAGTCAAACCGCTGAATACCAATCCACCCACGGACTCTTTCTTCGACGGTTCGAATTTTAGTAGAGCCGCAAGAAGGACAACAAGTATCTGATGTCCCAAGGATTGCCGTACATGTCCCGCAACGTTTTGTGCTTCCTACCACCTGGTCAAACCGCATCACCGCAGGAACATTTCCGCTCTTCCTGACAACATATCTGCTATCATCCCAGACACAATGTTCGTATGCCTCACACTTCCCCTCGTTGATAAAAATCTTTATTTCACCTTTCCGAAGAATAGTGGCATATCTGCGTCCAATCTCCTCTCGAATTTTAGGAAGCCCATACTGAACCAGTTTCTGGACAAAGCCGCTGTTAGCATTTCCCTGAGGCCACCAGTCCTTTACCTCAATTATGGTTCCATGACTACCGGGCTTGAAATACGGATCGTCACTTGCTTTAGCTATTTTCTCTGCATCAAGGGAATAATCCTTTGTGCTGTTGATTTTTTCAAGATCAATTACAGTTTTAACATAGGAATCCATGTCCTCACGGCTTGTCATAAAGGTTGTGATATTCCCAAGTTTACCAGTGGAAATATTAAATCCCATACCGAACAAGCCAAGTGTATCGTATGGATTATTCCCGGAAAAACCCGCCTTTATTGCTTTTTCAGCATTCTGAGGTGACATGCCTGGCCCATTATCCTGGATTCTCAGTATTCCACCATTTTCTGACAGTTGCTTTCGGGAAGGAAGCGTAACAATCACCATAGGATTATCCGCCTTCAAACCCTGAATCTTTGCTCCATAAAATGAGTCGATAGCATTATCAATTAACTCGCAAAGAGCATCTAACGGCTGCATTGGTGTATGCGTAAGAGCAATTAGTACCTTTGGATCAGGTGTAAAATCAAATTTCATTTTCCTGCCTCCTCATTTAACACAGCTGTATTTATGTAATCTTTAAGCGTAGCGGCCACTCCTTTAGCCATAAGGAATGGCACTCCGTTCCCGATGGTTTTAAAGCAATCCGTAAGCGTCATCTCGGGTGGCAATGAAAATTCCTTCGGCAATGACTGTAATGACATGGCTTCTGCTACCGATAGCCGTCTTGCCTTATAGGGATGTAGGTGTACTTCGTTATTACCATAAGCCACAGTAGGTGAATACCTCCACCTATGAATCCTCTTGTATGACTTTTTGTTTGTATCACCCTCCGGAATCTCAAGCATTTTTCTGAGTCCAGCTTTCGGTTTGAAGTACCGATTAGCATCTGGATGATTTTCCACATCGTTCTTTTCAAACCAGTACTGTACTGTAAGTTCTTTTTCTATTCCATCAGGGCATTCGCTAACAGAACCTTCCACAAATGGGGTCATATCCGGCCATTGTTCATTGCGGATATCCTCAAGGGAGCACTTCATTTTCGACTCCCAGGGGAACTGTAACAGTGTCTGATCATCGCCTTTAAACTCCTGTTTGAGCAGTTTCTCGGACACTCCAACGAGCAGGATCCGGTCTCTGTCCTGCGGAACGCCAAACTCAAGCGAATTGGTAAGTCGTTCTGTTAAGTAGTAACCAGCGTTCTTAAGCGTCACCTTCAGTTCCTCATAGAATTCTCTATGCCGTGCAGTCTTCCATAAACCCTTTACATTTTCAAAAAGGAAAAAGTCAGGTTTCATTGTAATAAGCAACGATATGTAAGAAAGCGATAGTTTTCCGTTATCGCCATCTCTGCCACGCTGCTTTCCGGCAATCGAAAAGTCTGGGCAAGGAGGGCCACCTATAAATCCAACAAGGGAACCATCTTTCTTAGCATCCTCTATGTATTGCTCCAGCTGATGTTTATTCTCGTTAATGTAGCTGTTAACATCTGTATTTGCATATCCATACTTAGGAGGCCTTATCTTCATCATTTTTCTTGAGTATATGTATGCGTCCTGAAAAGGCTTAAAGAACTCATTTACAAACTCTATATCATACCCAGCCTTTTCAAATCCAAGATCGAGGATTCCGCATCCAGCGAAAAAGGAGAAGATTTTCAATTTACGACCTTTTGCCATTTAACTGATACCTCCGTTAGTTTATTGCACTCTTGCCACTTTTTACCCAGGCATCAAGTTCAGAGCATTTGAATTTCCACTGCTTGCCAATCTTATGTGCCGGAACGCCTTTATTATTTCTTATCCATCCGCGTATCGTTCCTGGTTTTACTCCAAGGTATTCTGCGGCTTCATCGATATTTATCCATTTATCCAAATTAACATCTGCCATCTTTTTACCTCCGGTAGACATTTCATCATATACAAAACACCATAATAAAGTATATCACCAAGTCTCGTGATCTTCAATACGTTTCTTGTTATTTGTTTTTGTTTTTTGTCATTTACAGAATTTCAGCAATAACATATCCTCGCTCCTGTTTTTCAATAACAACGTGTCCGCAACCCCTCCCGGAGGCGTCCCGGATGCCCAAGTCGATAAGTTCGGATAGAAAAAAAAGTGATTCCAGCCCTGGGCAGTTGTTTCGCCCCGTGGCGGGAATCCCTTGTTTAAGCCTTTGCTGATTCTCGATGATAATTTTTCTGTCCGTTCCAGTTTCTGTTGCGTAGATATCCACATTGAAGTCACCAACACCGGACTCCGTCTCATCAACGGTTATCGCCAATCCAACGGCATCTGCCAACAGAGTAAGATTATCCTCTTCCGCAAGCCAAGGGGTAAAGTCCAATGCTTCATGCGGCCAGACCTTTCGTAAGTCTTTTATTTCTTTTAACTTCCCTAAATTTATCATGGTACTATTCCTCCTGGTCGCAAGATAATCGTCTTATCCACTCGACCTATTACAAAATCATCTTATCAACTCAACCTTGCCCATTTTCAACCTGTCAACTCAACCCTTGCTTTCTCCTGGCAGCAAGCACTCGTTAGGTTTACGATGACCAGGGCAACAAACACTATCCAAGGGAATGGTTCGTCACACCTCTCGAAATCATTGAAGAAACGATTCAGTTGATTGTAGATGGAAAGATTGAGAATTACCGCTATGACACCGTTCTGCAGCAACTCGTGATGCTACAGACAAGTGCGGAACAGTAATACTGTATCCTCAACCCTACGAGCCAAAACAGCTAATCTGTATTCTCGACCTACCGAAAGCAAATCTGTATTCTCAACCCCTACTGAACAGAGCGGTTGATTTGTTTCCGAGATAACAAAAAAAGGGATTTCCACCGTCCGGCATTTGATTGCCTGGATAGTAGAAATCCCTTTATTTCTGGGCATTTTCGCCCTTTATTTGCTTACTCTTGACATCAATACTACGGTCTCAACATGCTCCGTCGCCGGAAACATATCAAATCCTACTGCTTCCTTCGCCTTATACCCCAGCTTCTTCATATAAGCCAGATCTCTTGCCAATGTCTCTGGGTTGCAGGAAACATAAACTACTTTTTTCGCTCCCATCTTTGCAATGGAATCCATGAACTCTTCGGTACTTCCGCTTCTCGGGGGATCCATGATGACTACGTCGGCTTTTTCACCAGCCTCTGCCATATTGACCAGGAAACGGCCGGCATCATTGCAGAAGAAACGGATATTGGATATCTGGTTCATTTTGGCGTTGTTGATGGCATCCCGGACTGCATCCTGGTTTAATTCCACGCCGATCACATTTCCGGCCTTTTTGCTTGCAATAATACCAATAGTTCCTATACCACAATACGCATCCACAACTGTCTCTTTTCCAGTCAGTCCAGCCAGTTCCAGAGCCTTTGTATACAATTTCTCCGTCTGGACCGGATTTACCTGATAGAACGAACGGGAAGAAATACGGAAGCTACAGCCGCACAGCGTATCCACAATATATCCTTTTCCATACAGCACATGCTCCTTTTCCCCCAGTACCATGCTGGTTCCCCGTCCATTGATATTCTGGACAATGGTGGTGATCTCCGGATGTTTCTCTCTTAATGCCTTTACGAAATTATTCTTTGACGGAAATACAGGAGAAGCTGTTACCAGTACCACCATGATCTCCCCACTTTCAAAGCCTCTGCGGATCAGCACATGGCGCAGCAGGCCATAACCTGTATCTTCATCAAATGTACGGATCTTAAAAGACTTTAACATGCCGCGAATAGTGCCAATGATCTCATCTGCCTTCTGGTCTTCGATCATGCACTTCTCCACAGGTACTACATTATGAGTATTTTCCTGATAAATACCGGAAATAATATTGCCCCTTCTATCCCTGTCAAATACAGCATGAACTTTGTTTCTATAATAAAACGGATCTTCCATTCCTATCATGTCTTTTACAGGACAGATTCCCTTCAACAACGTTTCCAGACGCTTTCTTTTCGTCTTTAACTGCTCTGCATAAGGCATATCCAGCATCTGACATCCGCCGCACTGACGCATAACAGGACACATGCTCTTTTTAGCGTTCTTCTTTCCCTTTTCCACGTTCTGGCCAGACTGCTGTTTCAGAACCGGTTTTCCAAACTTTGCCGCCTTCTGTTTCTGCTCTGGCCTTTGCTTCTGCTCTGGCCTTACCCCTTTCACTGCTCTGCTTTCCGGTCTTTTATTTTCCCTTTTGGGGATTCCCTGATTTTTGCCTTCCTGTACTTGTTTTCCCTGTATTCTATTTTCCTGGGATTTATTTCCCTGGACTTTCTTTTCTTGGGATTTATTTCCCTGTTTTTTCTTTCCCTGCACGTTTTTTTCCTGCATTTTTACACCTTTTTCATTCATAACCTATCGACAATTTATTCCTTCGCTCTTATAATCGTACTTATTAACATCCAAACATCCTAAAACAACGAGGTGACATTTATGAGCGAAACATCCACATCACAAGATCCCGTTTCTTATTACATTGACCATACTATATACACTGGCCGACCGGCAGATACTACCGACCGTCTTCCAAAGGAGATACGCACCTATGACCTGTTAGACTCCCTTGGGATCACCTATACCCGTGCAGACCATGACACACTACCCACTATGGAAGCATGCCAGGAAGTAGGTAAGCTTTTAGGCATTGAGATCTGCAAAAACCTATTTCTTCGCAATACCCAGAAAACCGCCTTCTATCTGCTGATCCTTCCAGGCAGCAAAAAGTTCAAAACAGCCGCTCTCTCCAAGCAGATCGGCAGCGCCCGTCTTTCCTTTGCCGAACCGGAATTTATGGAACAGTACCTTAACATCACTCCCGGTTCTGTAAGTGTTCTCGGTCTGATGAACGACCCAGAAAACAAAGTCCGGCTGCTCATAGACAAAGATATCCTGGAGAACCATCCTTACTTCGGATGTCATCCATGTATCAACACCTCCAGCCTGAAATTCCGCACAGAAGACCTGTTAAACAAGATCCTCCCTGCTATCCACCATAACTATACCATTGTAGATCTTCCATACGCAGAATAGTCCATCAAACTTAGCAGATACATCTTTAACGCATTCCCAATCTGTACAAATACCTGAAGCAGACGCAACGGTCCCTTAAACGATCCCTTAGATCGGGGCCGTTGCCTTTCTTAACCACTCTTTCTCCTGGTCATCCATATACGGACTGATCTTCTCAAACACCTCTTTGTGATATGCGTTAAGAAGAGCAATATCTCTCTCTGTAATCAGCTCTTTCACTACCGCATCCTTATCAACTGGTACAAAGGTAAGGAACTCAAACTTCATAAACTGGCCATACTGGTTCTTCTCATCCTTTACACAAAGGATCAGGTTCTCTGTACGGATACCATGGCTTCCTTCAATATAAAGTCCCGGTTCATCAGAAGTGATCATTCCAGCTTCCAGAACACCATTATCATGCCGCTCCGGCACCATACGGAAGCGGATGCCATTTGGTCTTTCGTGAACATTTAACAGATAGCCCACACCATGACCGGTTCCACATAATCAAGGCTTTCTTAAGCCTCTGCACCCATATAAAATTTCACTTCTTTTAATCGCAGCATGCTTATAAGGACCAGAGTAAAATGCTTTTTCTTCCTCCGTCAGTTCTCCTAACGCAATGGTACGGGTAATATCCGTAGTTCCCTCATAATACCACCAGAGTCTACCCCAGATAAAGCCATGGTCTTCCAGTACCGTATCACTTTCCTTTGTTGCAGAATAGTGACACATAGCCGCCGCCCCATAAGCAGAGATTGTAGCAAAGCTTGGCTCAATATAGCCTTCCTGCTCTTTCCTGAATTCCTCTAACTTATCCTGGACACTCATCTCTGTAAGACGCTCTTTTCCAATATGGTGCTTTAACCAGTAGATAAAACGGGTAACAGCTACACCGTCCTTAATATGAGCTTTCTTCTCATTTTCAATCTCAACCTCATTCTTTACTGCTTTCGCATCAGAAGTGGGATTCATCTTATCAACCAGTTCATTCTTATCCTTTAATATGTTATACAAAGCATAATTGATATGCTGCTTCTCCATAAGGATCTTATGTCCCGTAATATCTGTTGCCATTTTATAGATATCATCATAAGGCAGTATTTCTGTCCCTAAATCTTCCAGATATTTAAGCATATCTATATTATGATAATTATCTATATATGGATATGCTTCTCCGTGAAGCACTTCTTCATTTACAAACAGATACAATTTATCCTCTGTTACGATCACGTAGGAAAGCACTACCGGATTATAAGCAATATCATTTCCCCTGATATTTAACAGCCATGCAATATCATCCAGCGATGTCAGAACATACATATCTGTATGCTCCTTCTTCATTTCTGCACGAAGCTCTTTTAATTTTTCTTCTGCTATCTTTCCTGCATATTTCTCATGTAATGCCCATGCCGGCTCCATGGACAGTGCCGGACGGTCTTCCCAGATCTCATTGATAAGATCATCACTGCAAAGGATCCTTGCATTTTTTTCTTTCAGGCGCTTTTCCAGATCAATACCGGTCAATGCATTGACTACTCTTCCGTCAAAGCCCAGACAGCCATTTTCCGGCACTTCTGCTTCCAGATATCCGGCTACAGAAGGCACGCCTTCCTGTCCCATTTTCATCATCTTTACAGAAGTTCCCTGAAGCTGTACTGCCGCCTGGACAAAATATCTTCCATCTACCCACAGGCATGCTTCCTTCATGGTCACTACTGCAATTCCCGCAGAACCGGTAAAACCGGTCAGGAACTGTCTGCATTTAAAATGATCTCCCACATATTCGGACTCATGAAAATCAGCAGTAGGCACCATATAGGCATCCATGCCACGTTCCTTCATCTTTGTTCTGAGCAATTCTAATTTCTGATTCACGGTCATTTTCTCCGTTGATCCATCATTTACTGTATTCATATTCCTTCTCCTCCTGTACTCACACATGGCTGCATATTTTCAGCTATATCCATCCAAAATGTCTGCATGCCTTCCAGACTCCATCCCGGTCAATATCATCTGTCACATAATCGGCTGTATCTTTCAGCTTCTGGACTGAATTTCCCATAGCGATCCCGGTTCCAGCTGCCTGAACGATCTCATAATCATTCATGCTGTCTCCAAATGCCACCGTCTGGCTTATATCCATTCCATAGTATTCACATAAACGTACCAGTCCATTTGCCTTGGATGCCTGTACTTCTATGATGTCCGCCCCTAACCGGCTGGAAAATAATGGAAATTTAAGTTCCGGAAAATGTGCCTCCATATCAGACACCGGATCCGCTTCTCCAATATAAGCTAACGTACGTACCGGCAGTTCCAGCATTTTCCAGGGATCCTGAAAATTACGCATGCTCTCTCCCCAGCGGATCTTGTCGATTCTTTCTACCTCTGCCGGATTCACAAAGTAATCCTTATCATCGATCGTCAGCCCCACGGCAATTTCCCTTTCTTCCCCATAGGAAAGCAGGCGTTTTAAAAGCTCTTTATCCATAAAATGCTCATATAACAATTCATCCCCGGCAACCACACGGGTTCCATTCATATGGATTACTGCATCTGGCCGTATCTGTTGTTTGTAGCCCACACTGACCATTCCATCCATATTTCTGCCGCTGGCGATGACAATAATACTGTCTTTTCGCAGCATCTCCACCGCTTCTATGGCACTGTCCGGTATCTTCCATGTAGCCTGATCTAAAAGTGTCATATCCAGATCAAAACTTACGATCCTTTTCTTATCTGTTTTGCTGCCTGTCGTTTTATTGATCATCTGAAAAACTCCTCATTGCGGTATACATTAAAAAAACAAAATCGGGGCTTTTCAAACAGCCTCTTTTCTGTTATACTATAATAGTTATGAACATCGGAGTATGGCGTAGCTTGGTAGCGCGCTCGGCTGGGGGCCGAGAGGTCGCAGGTTCAAATCCTGTTACTCCGATTTATTTTTTATCAAGGGTTTTTGATGATTTTACTCATCAGAAGCTCTTATTTTTTTAATCACCGTTCCAGATGATACCGAATTGCTCCGTGCTTTGCACTCCCGCAATTCTAAAAACATTCCTAATCCCCTTATTTTTTCTTCAAATAATGGCTTCTTACTCATGTTTTTAGCAGGTCCCAGGTTCAAAAATCCTCCTGCAGGCAAGCCTGCGCCGGATTTCCGCCCTTTTTGCCCTGGCATCATCATATAGATTCTATCGAAAAAATATTAAATTATCAATATTTTTCACCTGCAAATCCAAAAACTTCTTAAATGTTCTCTCGGAATCTTTCTGTACCTGACTTTGCGAGAAGATTTTTTGTCAGCCGCAAAGGCAAGTCCATAAAAGACTCCGGTAGGACATATAACAGAAAAGGAGTGAGCATGCCATTTCATATACTCACTCCCAAATCCTGTCTTACTTATTTGTACCTTTTATGCCTCAACACTCTCATTTCTATGCTCCATAGTCCTGAACAAATGGGTACAGATCAGGATCGCTACTACAATGGACAGATAATCCGCTGCAGGCTGCGCATAAATAACGCCTTCCAGTCCAAACATATGATTTAAAATAAAGATCAACGGGATAAAGATCAGTCCCTGACGGCAGACTGTCAGGAGCAATGACGGGATCGCCTTTCCCATTCCCTGGATGGTATTGATGCACAGGAATAAAATCCCTAAAAACGGCGCTGACAACTGCAGTGCAATAACCATCTGGATACCATAAGTGATAACCTGGGCGTCATTGATAAACACCTGAACCAGTGATTTTCTTGCCACCATCATAAACAGGGTCAGGATCGTTCCCATGATCACCGATACGATGCCTGTAAACTTAAACACCTGCATCAGACGTTTCTTATTTCCCGCACCATAATTATATCCGATCAGCGGCTGAATTCCCACACAAAGTCCGATCTGCAGCAGCACTACCAACATATTGGATTTCAAGGCAACGCCCATTGCAGCAACCGGTGTATCTCCATATCCTACTAATGCCTGATTAAGGATAATATTTGCAAAACTCATTAAAATATTGTTTAAAGATGCAGGAATTCCAATCGCTACTACGCTCTTTGCAATTCCTTCTCCCACTTTAAAATATTTCCAGCTGATAGACAAAGTGGATTTTTTCCTGAGAAAATACTGCAGATAAAACAGGCATGCTGCAATATTTCCAATGATCGTAGCCAATGCTGCGCCTGTTACTCCCCAGCCTAACATCAGGATCATAACCGGATCCAGCACAATATTTATAATAGTTCCAAGGAGGTTTCCCACCATAGACTCTCTGGCCGCGCCTTCTCCTCTTAAGATATTGGCAAATGCAGTGGAAAACAGGATCGTTGGCGCACCAATGGAAATGATCAGCAGATATTTTCTGGCAAAACCAATGGTATTTTCACTGGCTCCGATCAGTCCCAAAATCCCTTCCATACCAAGTACAGAACAGACAGCCACGATCACTCCCAGACCTAACGCACCATAACAGCAAAAGGAACTGATATGCCATGCCCGGTCTTTATGCTTTTCACCTAATGCCCTGGATATAGCCGAGCTTCCACCGATGCCAAACAGATTTCCCAGCGCCATAAAGATCATAAATACCGGTGTTGCCAAAGATACAGCCGCAACCTGCAGTGGATCCTGTGTCTGACCAATGAAAAAGGTATCTGCCATGTTGTAAATGACAACTACCAGCATAGATATCATGGTAGGAACAGCCATAGTAGCCACTGCTTTAGGTACCGGAACTTTTTCAAACAGATCCGTATTGGTTTTCATACATTTTTCCTCTCTTTTTCCCACATTTTCTCCATTGTATGCTTTTTACATTTTGTCTTATTTTTAACGTATTTAAGCCATTTTGCGTAAGCATTCTGCCATTCTAAACACAATCTGTATATTTGTCAACTGTTATTTTTTTGCCGAGGTTCTGCTGAAATTCTGTCATCCCATTTTCCTGTTACTGAGAAATTCATATTCCAACTTTCTGCATTTTTCATTGCTCTGCCACTAACCTTGTTGTATAATAGGTTTATAATAAGAAATGGAGAATGCGTATGTTAGTTTCAACAAAAGGGCGTTATGCACTGCGTATCATGATCGACCTGGCAGAACACCAGAGAGACGGCTATATTCCATTGAAGGAAACAGCCGGGCGCCAGGGCATTTCAGAAAAATACCTGGAAGGGATCATTAAGATCCTTGTAAAAGATAAAATGCTTACAGGTGTCCGCGGCAAAGGCGGCGGATACAAACTTACCAAATCACCGGATCAGTATACAGTAGGAAGTATCCTGCGCCTTACGGAAGGCTCCCTTGCCCCTGTATCCTGTCTGGAATCCCCGGACGCACTTTCCTGCGAGCGCATGGACTGCTGCCGTACACTCCCTATGTGGAGAGGCTTGGATCACCTGATCAACAACTACTTAGACAATATCACTCTTGCTGACCTGATCCAGCCCGAAGAACCATGGAGCAATTATGTAATCTAGTCCAAAAGAAAAACAAGCGCCACCAAAGGTGGCATTTGTTTTTCTTGGACGATTAACGAGGGTTCCGTCTGCGTCAGCAGACAATAGAGCGCGATAGCGCGTGAACCCGAGTGTACATATATACATAATCTCCAAAAAAGAGTATGCCACCGGGAATGGAACTCCATCCCGAAAGCATACTCTTTTTCATTTCATCTTTTCCTACTTATAAAGAGACAGTCCATCAAATAAAATAACCGGATCATCCCATTCATTATCCTTTAACAGGGAAACTTCTACGCGGATCTGCTTCTGTCCGGATACATCCACACCAAAATATACATTCTTTTCATTGTAATGGATATCAGGTGATGTATACAGTACCTGGTCATCGTCACCGTAAACAGTTACTCTTGCAAGAAGGGCGCTGTCAAACTGGGAAGAAGGACCAAATACGCCAGATAACATTCTGTATTCACCATTTGTATTGCACTGTACATAGCTTCCCTTGCCTTTTAAGCGGATCGCATTTCCCCAGCGGGATCCAGCGGCTGTCTTACCGGAAGCAATGATCGTGTAATCTTTCTTTGTAATGCCTTCCAGGTTCTGTACCAGATAACCATTTTCCAGATCCATACTATTAGCTGGCTCTGTATCTCCCTCATTTGGAACCCATACGCCATCTTCGCCAATGGTTCTTCCATCGATCACTGTGTTTACAGCCATAGCACCGTTTGGATACAGGAAATACCATTTTCCATCGTCACTCTTTAACCATCCAATCTGCATTGCACCAGTCTGGTCCAGATAATACCACTGGCCATCGATCTGCTGCCAGCCGATCTTCATAATACCGTCATTACCAATATAATAATATTTTCCATTATCTTTTATCCACTCATTGTATGCAAACTTGTTGGTACCCTTCTGGTATTTCCACTGATCATTTACATATTTCCATGTTCCTGCATAAGCCGGAACTGTTAAAGCCGCACTTAATGCCAGCGCTGCCGCTGCAACCGCAAAACGTCTTCTCATTTCCCATTCTCCTTTCATCTGCAGGCTTTATTCCTGCGCTATATTAACCGCTCATACTGTCTGTTTTCGTACACTTTATTATAATTCAACTTTGCTTTTTATGCAACAGTGCCTGCCATCTGTTCACAGAATATCCACGGTTTTACTGGGTTTTCTGGACAATCATCCGCTTATCTGTCACTTAATCTTCCCACATTCCTGCAAATTCACCGTCTTTTAAACGCAAAAGTCTCTGATTGGAACTTCCCCGAAAGATCAGGGTCAGATCCTTCTTTGCTTCCACAAACTCACCATCTACCAACACATCGATCTGACGCAGCATTTCTTTTGTATATTCCGTGTAAACAGAGCCGCCTGGCTGCATATCCTGATCAAACAGATATCCGCTGTAACACCAGATGTCTTTTTGTGGATAAGTCTCCCTGATCTTCTTTAAAAGGTGGACAAGTACCGCCTGATTTTCCGGTTCAAAAGGTTCTCCCCCAAGAAGGGTAAAACCCTGAATATATCCCGGTTCCAGTAATTTTAAAATTTTATCCTGCGTCTCCTCTGTAAAAGGAACCCCATACTGAAAATTCCAGGTTTCCGAATTAAAACAGCCCTTACAATGATGACGGCAGCCAGACACAAACAATGTTACCCTTACACCAGGACCATCTGCAATATCACATTCTTTTATATTTCCATAATTCATCTGTCATTTCTCCATTTCTGTTAAATATACTCTGCGGATCTAAATAACATAACTGAACAAGAAGTTTATCTTTATAGTATACACCACATCATTCTCCTGCACAAGAAAAAAGCAAAGCCCGGAAATCACTTCCAGGCTCTGCCCTTTTATTTTGTAACGTGTTCACACTCACAAACCCGCACTTCGTGCTCTACTTTCCCGAGAAGTTTCTATGCAGCAGCTCATGCTCCTTCCCCTTTAAAAGTGAGTCATAAAGTGAAAGGATCATCGGGTTTTCATTTGACTTCTTGATCTGGGTATTTACATCTGTATCATACAGTCCCTTCATTCTGGCCTTTCTGGTTCGCGGTCCGGCATTTACCGGCTGGCCTCCACCCATGATACATCCTCTGCGGCAAGCCATCACTTCCACAAAATCATACTCCACCTCATGGTTCTTGATCTGCTGCAACAGCTTATCCGCATTTGCCAGACCATTTACTACTGCCGCCCGGATCTCTCTTCCATTATAATCATAGGTCAGCGTCTTAATACCTTCATCACCCGGACTCCGCTCTTTTTAATGGCTTCCATATCCACTCTGCTGTGTCCCTGCTGCAATCTGCGAAGTACTGCCTCTGTGACACCGCCGGTAACACCAAAGATCACACCGCTTCCGGAACCAATACCAAAAGGCACATCAGCAGCCTCGATCTCTACCTTATCAAATACAATACCGGACTTGCGGATCATCCTTACTACTTCTGTTGTTGTTAATACATAATCCACATCCTGTTTTCCGTTGGTAAAGGACTCCGGCCGCAGGATCTCTTCCTTCTTTGCTGTACACGGCATAATAGAAACAGATACTATCTTCTTTCCTTCGTTCTTTTCCGGATCCTTATAATATTCACGGACTACCGCACCAAACATTTGCTGAGGAGAACGGCAGGTGGAAAGGTTTGGCACAAATTCCGGATATTTTGTCTCACAATATTTCACCCATGCAGGACAGCAGGATGTAAATAATGGCATTTTCTGACCAGAAGTAAAACGCTCAATAAATTCCTTTGACTCTTCCACAACTGTCAGATCCGCACCATAAGAAGTATCATAAACCTCATCAAAGCCCAGTCTGTGAAGTACACCTACCAGCTTGCCCATTACATTTTCGCCTTTGGCATAACCAAAATTATCACCGATTGCAACACGTACAGCCGGAGCGATCTGAGCGATCACCTTTATATTCTTGTCTGCCAAAGCTTCCCACACTTCATCAATATTGGTATGAATACTGATTGCACCGGTAGGACAGACAACCCGGCACTGGCCGCAGCCAACGCAGTCTGTTTCTGCGATCTTCTTATTAAATGCAGGCATTACCTGTGCATCTGTTCCACGGTAAGCAAAATCAATGGCATTGATATTCTGCACATTATCACACATTCTGACACAGTCACCACACAGGATACATTTATTCGGATCTCTGATAATAGCATGGGAACTGGTGTCGATAGGCTGCTGCTCTCTTACATTTTCAAAGCGGATCTCATGAACTCCCATACGGTGCGCCAGTTCCTGCAGATGACACTCGCCGCTCTTGATACACGTCGTACAATCTCTGCAGTGAGCAGCCAGAAGCAGTTCCAGTATCAGTTTCCGGTAGCGCATCAGCCTTGGTGTATTTGTATAAATAATCATTCCGTCTCTCGGCTTTTCTGAACAGGAGGCAAAGGTCTTTCCCCTGTCATTTTCCACTGTACAAAGACGACAGGCTCCATAGATAGATAATTCCGAATGATAACACAAGGTAGGGATATCAATCCCGGCTTTTCTTATTACAGACAATACATTAGGTTCATCCGTGAACTCAATGGCCTGTCCGTCAATTGTCATAATTCCCATAAATCTCTATCCTCCCTACTCTGTATAGATCGCGCCAAAGGCACAGTTGTCCATACAGCTTCCGCATTTTACACATTTTTCATTGTCAATGACAAATGGTGACTTCACTTTTCCGGAAATGGCATTTACCGGACAGTTCCTTGCACACTTGGAGCAGCCTTTACACTTCTCAGGATCGATCTTAAATACCCGAAGCCCGGAACAGACATGTGCACGGCATTTCTTATCCAGAATATGCTCCTCGTATTCCTTACGGAACGCATGAATGGTACTGATGACCGGCTTTGGCGCGCTCTTTCCCAATCCGCAAAGGGCAGTATTTTCGATCATATCTGCCAGCTCTTCCAGCTCATCCAGATCGCTCATTTTCCCGTTTCCTGCAACAATACGCTCCAAGATCTCCAACATTCTCTTGGTTCCTTCTCTACATGGAACACATTTTCCGCAGCTTTCTCTTTGGGTGAAATTCATAAAGAACCGGGCAACTTCCACCATACAGGTGTCTTCATCCATAACAACCAGACCGCCGGAACCGATCATGGCGCCGATCTTTGACAGTGAGTCAAAATCCATCTTGCTGTCAAGCTGTGACTCCACCAGACAGCCTCCGGAAGGACCACCGATCTGGACTGCCTTAAACTTTTTATTATCCTTAATGCCACCGCCAATATCGAAAATGATCTCACGAAGACTGATACCCATAGGAACTTCGATCAGACCTGTATTCTTTACATTTCCGGTAAGGGCAAACGCTTTCGTTCCTGGGCTTTGCGGTGTACCGATACGGCTGTACCAGTCTGCTCCGTTTTTAATGATCATCGGGATATTTGCATAAGTCTCTACGTTATTTAATACAGTTGGTTTGCCCCATAAGCCCTGTTCTACGGTTCTAGGCGGTTTTACCCTTGGCATACCTCGTTTTCCCTCAATAGAAGCGGTCAGCGCAGATCCTTCGCCACATACAAAGGCACCGGCGCCTCTGTTGATATGCAGTCTGAAACTAAAGCCGGTTCCCAGGATATTATCGCCTAAAAGTCCCTTTTCCTCTGCCTGGGCAATAGCGATCTGCAGTCTTCGTACTGCCAGCGGATACTCTGCACGAACGTAAATATATCCTTCCTGGGCCTGTACTGCATAAGCTGCCAGCATCATACCTTCGATCATTCGGTGAGGATCACCTTCCATAACGCTTCGATCCATAAATGCACCCGGATCTCCTTCATCACCATTGCAGACTACATAGCGTATCTTTTCCTTCTGACTTGCCACCTGGGTCCATTTCTTACCAGCCGGGAAACCAGCGCCGCCTCGTCCTCTCAGTCCTGCGTCTGTCACGGTCTTAATAACTGCTTCCGGAGTCATTTCAAACAACAGCTTTTTCGAAAGACTCATATGCTCCTACCGCCATTGCATCCTCAATATGCTCTGCATCAATATGACCGCAGTTTCTCAACACCAGACGGGTCTGCTTGGCATAGAAAGGGATCTCCTCCTGGGTTTCATATACACGGCCGCTGTCCTCATACATCAGCCTTGTTACCGGCTCCCCGCGAAGAATCGTCTTTTTCAAAAATTTCTTCGCAGTCTTCCAGTTTTACCTTTAAATACAGGTAATTGTATGGTTCAATACGAACCAAAGGCCCCATCTCACAGAATCCATGACATCCGCTCATCTTAAGTCCCACATGAGCGATCTCTTCCCCAAATTTTACCGTCACATTGCTCATATTTGCAGTCAGTTCCTTAATACGGGCATAGATTTTATCCGAACCACCTGCCAGACATCCTGTTCCTCCACAGACCAGAATACAGCAGTTTTCTTTCTGCCGCTTTTTCCTTACACTCTTCTCTCCACAGATGAAGCTGCATTCTGTTCTCTATTTTCATACCTTCTCATCCTCCCGCAATTTTGCGATCAGTTCACTCATTTTCTCAGGTGTCATTTTCGGATGTACTTCATCATTGACCATCACGGCCGGTGCCAGTCCGCATGCGCCCAAGCATGAAACCGTCTCTACTGTAAACAACTGGTCATCTGTTGTGTGTTTCTTTTTCCCAAGCCCCAGTTCCTTGTAAAGTCCTTCCAGAATCGGAATGGATTTGCGCACATGACAGGCTGTTCCATCACATACTTTTATCACATATTTTCCTTTTGCCTCAAAAGAAAAATTTTCATAAAAGCTTGCTACACTGTAAGCCTTCGCTTCGGAGATCCCCAGTTTCTCCCGCAACATAGGTCAGAAGCTCCGGCGGCAGATAACGATATTCCTCCTGGATCCCCTGGATAATAGGGATCAGGGATTTTTCTTCACAGCTATACTGTGCAATGATCTGGTCTGTCTTCTCATAATAAGATGTATCTAACATTGTACCCCTCCTTTTGTGCATTTCACGTATAATCAATTATACATGAGAAAATGTTTTGTGCATAGTGCTTATTGATATTTTTTTGACGAAATTCTCAATAAGTATAACAAACTACCTGAATAAGAAAAAAGAAGCCCCAGAATTTACTCTGAGACTTCTCTTTAAGTTCATTGATTTTACAGATGTAATACTCTGTCCCGGATCTCCTGGGTCCTTCCCTGGTTCCAGAACTGTGTTCCAATATAACCGCAGGTTCTTCTTGCTACGAACATCTTATTCTGATCCTTGTTTCCACAATTTGGGCACTCCCAGATCAGTTTTCCGGACTCTTCCTCTTTGATGACCATTTCACCATCGTAACCACAGCATTCGCAGTAATCGCTCTTGGTATTTAACTCTGCGTACATGATATTGTTATAAATAAACTTCATAACAGACAGTACCGCCGGAATATTGTTCTGCATATTCGGAACTTCCACATAGCTTACAGCGCCGCCTGGTGACAGCTTCTGGAAATCAGACTCAAATTTCAACTTGCTGAAGGCATCGATCTTCTCTGATACGTGTACATGGTAACTGTTGGTGATGTAGTTCTTGTCGGTTACTCCCGGAATAATGCCAAAACGCTTCTGCAGGCATTTTGCAAACTTGTAAGTTGTGGACTCCATAGGTGTTCCATATACGGAATAACTGATGTTCTCAGCCGCTTTCCACTCTTTGCACTTATCATTTAAACGCTGCATTACCTTTAATGCAAATGGACGTGCCTCCGGGTCTGTATGGGACTTTCCAAGCATTCTCATGCACATTTCATACAGTCCTGCATAGCCCAGTGAAATAGTAGAATATCCGTTAAACAGAAGCTTATCGATCTTCTCACCCTTTTTCAGTCTTGCCAGGGCACCATTCTGCCACAGGATCGGTGCAACATCAGAGATCGTGCCTAAAAGGCGCTCATGACGGCATCTGAGAGCTTCATGGCATAATTCCAGGCGCTCGTCTAAGATCTCCCAGAAACGGTCCATATCGCCTTCAGAAGAACATGCTACATCTACCAGGTTAATGGTAACAACGCCCTGATTGAAACGGCCATAATATTTATGGCTGCCATCTGCATTTCTCTGAGAGTCTTCTACTGTCAGGAAAGAACGGCATCCCATACATGGGTAAACATCTCCCTGCTTTAATTCCTTCATGATCTTTGCAGAAATATAATCCGGTACCATACGCTTTGCAGTACATTTTGCTGCCAGCTCTGTCAGATACCAGTATGGAGCATCCTCGGAAATATTGTCCTCATCCAGCACATAGATCAGTTTTGGGAACGCCGGTGTGATCCATACGCCTTTTTCATTCTTTACACCCTGCATACGCTGTACCAGGACCTCTTCAATGATCATAGACAGGTCTTTTCTGGTCTGACCCTCTGGTACCTCATCCAGGTACATAAATACAGTTACAAATGGAGCCTGTCCATTGCAGGTCATCAATGTGATCAGCTGGTACTGAATAGTCTGGATACCGCTCTTGATCTCTTCTCTCAGTCTGCGCTCTGTTACCTTATCAATGATCGCCTCATCCATAGGTTCGCCGCATTCTTTTCTTTCTTCGATCACATTTTTACGGATCTTCTTTCTACTGATATCTACAAATGGAGCCAGATGAGCCAGTGTAAATGACTGTCCGCCATACTGGTTGCTGGCAACCTGGGCAACGATCTGGGTGGTCACATTACAGGCAGTAAAAAAACTGTGTGGCTTCTCGATCAGTGTCTCACTGATCACAGTACCATTCTGAAGCATGTCCTCCAAATTGATCAGATCACAGTTATGTTCTCTCTGTGCAAAATAATCGGTATCATGGAAATGGATAATTCCCTCTTCATGTGCTCTTACGATCTTCTCCGGAAGAAGTACACGGCGGGAAAGATCCTTACTTACTTCTCCAGCCATGTAATCACGCTGGGTAGAATTGATCACCGGGTTCTTATTGGAATTTTCCTGGTTGACCTCTTCGTTGATATTATCAAGCAGTGATAAAATTCCATTATCTGTTGTATTGGATTTACGTGTCAGTTCCCTCTTATAACGATAGCGCACATATTTCTGTGCTACCTCGTAGCCTCTCATAGCCATGATGCCTGTTTCCACCATGTCCTGAATGTCTTCTACATTTACAGCATGAGTTGACTCCTGAACCTTATTTGCTATATTATCTGCTATCGCTCTGATCTGATAGTCATTCATCTGGTGCAGTCTGTCTACTTCTTCATTCGCCTTATGAACTGCATTAACGATCTTCTGTGAATTAAAATGAACCTCTTCGCCATTCCTTTTAATTACATTCGTCTTTACTTCAACACTCATTACTATCCCTCACTCATGCACAAAATATTGTTGTTTTTCAAACCACACTCACTATATCTAGTGCCATGTATTATAATACTACAAAATCACCGCTTGAAAAGGGAACATGTGAAAAGAAAGAATTCAGACAATGGCATTTTTTTGCCACCATTTTGGTAATTTGTTTATTAGAAACACTTATACGATATGTATGTTTTATTATCGGTCCCTACCGAACCGCTCAGCTATTATCCCACTAACTTCCTGGAATGTAAAGCACTATTTTAAGAAATATTTTAAAAGATTTCGGGCATAAAAAAACAGCTGTAAAATGCTTTCCATACTTTTACAACTGCATTCATTTACTGCGGGTAACAGGACTTGAACCTGCACGTCGTGGACACCAGAACCTAAATCTGGCGCGTCTGCCAATTCCGCCATACCCGCATAATTTAGAAAAAACCGCTCCCTTATAACTAAGAGATCGGTTTTCATTTTAAATGCGGGTGGCCGGACTTGAACCGGCACGGATGATAAGTCCGAGGGATTTTAAGTCCCTTGTGTCTGCCTATTCCACCACACCCGCATATAACAAATGGGGCCTACAGGGCTCGAACCTGTGACCCTCTGCTTGTAAGGCAGATGCTCTCCCAGCTGAGCTAAGACCCCAACTTGTATAAATTGTCTTGCATATAAATGCAAACGACCCGGAACGGGATCGAACCGTCGACCTCCGCCGTGACAGGGCGGCGCTCTAACCAGCTGAGCCACCGGGCCATGTTTGATATAGTTCTTATAACCTCAGTTTAGGAAGAGTGGACCTTCGGGGACTTGAACCCAGGACCGACCGGTTATGAGCCGGTTGCTCTAACCAACTGAGCTAAAGGTCCGAACTATATTCGTACCTGCTGCTAAGCAGTAAAGCCGATGATCGGACTCGAACCGATAACCTGCTGATTACAAATCAGCTGCTCTGCCAATTGAGCCACATCGGCATGATGTGTGAACCTTAGTTCAAATGACCCCAACGAGATTCGAACTCGTGTTACCGCCGTGAAAGGGCGATGTCTTAACCGCTTGACCATGGGGCCATATTTTATAGTGGTCGCCATGACTTCCACTAAACTCCCCGAGTAGGACTCGAACCTACGACCCAACGGTTAACAGCCGTTTGCTCTACCGACTGAGCTATCGAGGAATATCAATTGCGCTGACTGGTATAGTATACTATACTTTTTTGAATTTTGCAAGCACAATTTTTATTTTTGATACATACCTTCAAACCACATATTGACTAATGATCATCATTCCGAATACTTTACAACCTTTGTTATCCAACTCTGCGGTCATTCAGACCTTATTGGTCAAGCCCTCGACCTATTAGTAACAGTCAGCTCCATGTGTTACCACACTTCCACCTCTGCCCTATCTACCTCGTCGTCTTCAAGGGGTCTTACTACTTGCGTATGAGATATCTCATCTTGAGGGGGCTTCACGCTTAGATGCCTTCAGCGTTTATCCCGTCCCGGCTTGGCTACCCTGCCATGGAGTTGGCACTCCAACAGATACACCAGCGGCCAGTCCATCCCGGTCCTCTCGTACTAAGGACAGCTCCTCTCAAATATCTTACGCCCACGCCGGATAGGGACCGAACTGTCTCACGACGTTCTGAACCCAGCTCGCGTACCGCTTTAATGGGCGAACAGCCCAACCCTTGGGACCTACTTCAGCCCCAGGATGCGATGAGCCGACATCGAGGTGCCAAACCACTCCGTCGATGTGAACTCTTGGGAGTGATAAGCCTGTTATCCCCAGGGTAGCTTTTATCCGTTGAGCGATGGCAATCCCACTTTATACCACCGGATCACTAAGTCCTAGTTTCCTACCTGCTCCACCCGTCGGTGTCGCAGTCAAGCTCCCTTATGCCTTTGCACTCTTCTAATGGTTTCCAACCATTATGAGGGAACCTTTGAGCGCCTCCGATACCCTTTCGGAGGCGACCGCCCCAGTCAAACTCCCCGCCTGACATTGTCCCCTGACCGGCTTACGGCCACTGGTTAGAAATCCAACATGGTAAGGGTGGTATCCCAACAGCGACTCTACAAACTGGCGTTCATAGTTCTCAGTCTCCCACCTATCCTGTACATGCAGTACCGAATCCCAGTATCAAGCTGGAGTAAAGCTCCATGGGGTCTTTCCGTCCTGGCGCAGGTAACCAGCATCTTCACTGGTATTTCAATTTCACCGGGTGCATTGTCGAGACAGCGCTCAAATCATTACGCCTTTCGTGCGGGTCGGAACTTACCCGACAAGGAATTTCGCTACCTTAGGACCGTTATAGTTACCGCCGTTTACTGGGGCTTCAATTCAGAGCTTCGCTTGCGCTAACCCCTCCTCTTAACCTTCCAGCACCGGGCAGGCGTCAGCCCATATACCTCACCTTACGGTTTTGCATAGACCTGTGTTTTTGCTAAACAGTTGCTTGAGCCTATTCTCTGCGGCCTGGTTTCCCAGGCACCCTTTCTCCCGAAGTTACAGGGTCATTTTGCCGAGTTCCTTAACAATGCTTCTCCCGCCGGCCTTAGGATTCTCTCCTCATCTACCTGTGTCGGTTTACGGTACGGGCACGTATCACACAATAGCGGCTTTTCTTGACAGCCGGAATCGCACACTTCGCTACTTAAATTCGCTCCGCATCACGGCTTCGGATTGTTCAGCGGATTTGCCAACTGAGCACCTACCTCTGCTTTTCCCGGTCCTGCTGTCCTTCTGTGTCCCCACAGTTCTGATGATACGCGGTACAGGAATCTCAACCTGTTGTCCATCGGCTACGCTTCTCAGCCTTACCTTAGGCCCCGACTTACCCAGAGCAGATCAGCTTTACTCTGGAAACCTTGGATATTCGGCCTGGAGGATTCCCACCTCCATCTCGCTACTCATTCCGGCATCTCTTCTTAAAAGTCCACAGCTCCTTCGGTACTGCTTCGTCCCTTTAAGAATGCTCCTCTACCAATGTATTTCTACATTCCTAAGCTTCGGTGTCGTGTTTCAGCCCCGGACATTTTCGGCGCAGGACCTCTCGACTAGTGAGCTATTACGCACTCTTTGAATGTGTGGCTGCTTCTGAGCCAACATCCTAGTTGTCTCTGAAATCCCACATCCTTTTCCACTTACTCACTTTGGGACCTTAGCAGCAGGTCTGGGCTCTTTCCCTTTTGACTGCCCAACTTATCTCGTGCAGTCTGACTCCCGTACATCATCTATGCGGCATTCGGAGTTTGATATCCCTTGGTAAGCTTTGACGCCCCCTTAGGAATTCAGTGCTCTACCTCCGCTAAACTAATACGGGGCTAGCCCTAAAGCTATTTCGAGGAGAACCAGCTATCTCCGGGTTCGATTGGAATTTCTCCCCTATCCACACCTCATTCCCACCCTTTTCAACGGATGTGGATCCGGACCTCCACGGAATTTTACTTCCGCTTCATCCTGGACATGGATAGGTCACCCGGTTTCGGGTCTGCCTGTGCTGACTTTACGCCCATTTGAGACTTGGTTTCCCTTCGGCTCCATGGCTGTACCATTTAACCTTGCCAGCACCGACAACTCGCCGGACCGTTCTACAAAAAGTACGCGGTTGCACCTTAACGTGCTCCCACAGCTTGTAAACACAGGGTTTCAGGTTCTCTTTCACTCCCGGGGTCCTTTTCACCTTCACAGTACTATGCGCTATCGGTCACTAAGGAGTATTTAGCCTTGGAGGGTGGTCCCTCCGACTTCCCGCAAGGTTTCTCGTGTCTCGCGGTACTCTGGATCCTGCCGCTGCCTGCTGTTTTCATGTACGGGGCTTTCACCCTCTCTGGCCTGCCTTCCCAGGCAGTTCCATTAACAGATCGGCTCACTTAGTTCCTTAACCCCAGCATGCACGCACGCTGGTTTGGGCTCTTCCGTTTTCGCTCGCCTACTTCCGGAATCGATGTTTCTTTCTCTTCCTCCGGCTACTTAGATGTTTCAGTTCACCGGGTTCCCTCCATAACGCTATGTATTTACGTTATGGTGACTGAGGGTTACTCAGCCGGGTTTCCCCATTCAGATATCTCCGGATCAAAGGATATTTGCTCCTCCCCGAAGCTTTTCGCAGCTTATCACGTCTTTCATCGGCTCTTAGTGCCAAGGCATCCACCCTGCGCTCTTATTAGCTTGACCAATTGACTTTCGTTCGCGGGAGCAAACTACTCATCTCAGATATATAGCGTTATATCTTTTGGTCTGGGTTGTTTACAAAATTTGTTGTATTGTTTTCCACATATAACCTCTCGGCTACATGGCCTCGGATGTCTTGATATTCAATTGAATAATCAATCATTTCTATTCAATATGCGGTTTTCAAGGTACGTATTCCATGACATGTTCAACTAAACTCGAAAAGACCTCGTTAAGTTTCACGAACGGCCTCGCACTAAATTCATCTGTCGCCTTACGGCTCATCCTCATTAAGTTGCTTTCGGCCAATGGAGATGGAGAGATTCGAACTCTTGACCCCCTGCTTGCAAGGCAGGTGCTCTCCCAACTGAGCTACACCCCCATATGATCTGGCACTCACCTGCTCTCCCATACCGTCTCCAGTATAGTACCATCGGCCGCTTAGGTCTTAACCATCGTGTTCGGGATGGGGGGTGTGTCCCCTGAGCGCATCGCCACCAAAAGGTTTTGTCTTCATTT
>SCPP01000182.1_pt1 | contig 87661 bp, 103 predicted proteins | sample 6106811 | NCBI WGS metagenome assembly SCPP01 (sample SAMN10720449, study PRJNA508395) | human gut metagenome | isolation source: Participant 2 stool, 15 month | host: Homo sapiens | collected 2018 | reverse complement strand
CATATATCACGATCCACCAATTCTATTGTAACCCCAAACAGAACGTTTGTCTATCAGGTGATGGAAGGCGAAGAATAACAGGTATACAGCATGGATGCTGGAAAATGAAGAAAGAGGGAAAAGACGATCCTTTCCTCTCAGAGATATCAGGTTTATCGAATTTTAATTAGCCAAGTATCTCTTTAACAGACCCTCAAATGCTCTGCCGTGTCTAGCCTCATCTCTTGGCCATCTCATGAACAGTGTCATGGATTGCATCCAGGTTAGCAGCCTTAGCTCTTTAGCCAGAGCTTGCCGGCAGTAGCGCCGTTCTCAGCAACTCTCATCTCTAGGTTCTTCTTGGTGGAGCTTGTAACAACCTCGCCTAAGAGTTCAGCAAACTTAGCAGCATGCTCAGCCTCTTCCAGAGCAGCCTTCTCCCAGTACAGGCCGATCTCAGGATAGCCCTCTCTGTGAGCAACTCTGGACATAGCCAGGTACATACCAACCTCAGAGCACTCGCCCTCAAAGTTAGCTCTTAAATCAGCCATGATATCCTCAGGGGAACCCTGAGCAACGCCAACCTCATGCTCGCAAGCCCAAGCCATCTGATCAGCAGCCTGCTCCTTGAACTTGGAAGCAGGAACGCCGCACTGAGGACATTTCTCAGGAGCCTGCTCACCCTCATAAACGTAACCGCAAACTGTACAAACCCATTTCTTCATAGTCTTGATCTCCTTTATTATATAGTGTGTGGGAACCGGGGATGCCCCGGAACCCTGTTAACATTGCGAATCGATAATAGTAATTATTACTGATATCAATATAAATGATTTATGCTGTTTTGTCAATAGTTTTTGATCTTTTTGGATTTTCCATATCCATACAGGACTGGCACTGGCCAAAAACAGAATGGAATGAGAATCAATATGTCCCGGCGCATGGCTCTGGACTGCTGCATTTAATTCATCCATTTCCTGAATATCCATATCATAGACATGGCCGCATTCTCTGCATACAAAATGGTAGTGGGGCGATACATCGCCGTCATAGTGGTCTGCTCCGCTTCCGCAGCAATTTACGGATCTCGCCCGTCTCCACCAGCAGATTTAAGTTCCGATAAACGGTTCCCAGGCTGATATTGGGAAATTCCTCCTGAATGCTGGCGTATAGGGCGTCTGCCGTTGGATGATCGCACCGGTTCATCAAGCTGGCTTTGATGGCTTCCCTCTGACGGCTATACTTTAAAACTTTCATAGGCGTCTCCTTCTAATATAATAATGATAATAATTACTGTTTATATTATAAGGAGTTCTGCTTTTGATGTCAAGGCAAAACAGATAAAAACATCAGCTTCAGTCATTCTTGTAAGGAATCCTCTCCAACGCAATCCTGATAAACTCATGGGTTGCCCTGGACATATAGTGTCCCTTGTGGTAGCCCAGCCCCAGAGTGCCGTGGGCCCGGGAGTAGTTTAATGGATAGAGATTCAGCCCCGTCTGATGGGTCAGGGGATTTTTGTTGGTATTTGCGGCATGATCCGGGGACATGAACATCCGGGGATAAAAGGTGATCCCCATTCCCTTGACGCTGAGTGCAAGTGCCGTTTCTATGTTTTCCGTCTCCAGAGCGATATGGGGAGTTACCTGAGCATCTTCAAAAATTTCATCTGCAATGGTGCGCACCCGATTTCCCTTATTTAAAAGTACAAAGGGGCAGTTTTCAAGGAGACGTACATCGGCGCCCTGCTCCATCTTTTTGCGAAGCTCATCCCACCCATCGGGATGGGCTTTTTTCAGGACTTCATCCGGAACCACCAGAAGGATCTCCTCCTGGCAGATGGGTACGGTGTCTACATTTTCTGCCGTAAAGGGAAGCAGATCGATCATCAGGTCGATGGTTCCATGGAGGAGGTCATTTGCCAGTTCGCTTGAATTGCCTTCGATCAGATGAAGTTCGATGCCCGGAAATTCAGACTGGTAGGTAGGAAGGATTTCCGGCAGGATAAAACGGCCTCTTGTGTGCGAAACGCCGATGGAAAGCTGGCCGGTGGAGAAATCCTTGATATCAGCGATTTCCCGGTAGGTTTCATCCTTTAAATCCAAAAGTTCTCTGGCCCGAACCTTTAGGGCCTGCCCCGCATAGGTCAAAGTCAGCGGGGAGGTGCGGTTAAAAAGGACAACGTCAAATTCCTTTTCCATATTGGAAATGTGATTGCTTAAGGACTGCTGGGAAATATAGAGCCGTTTGGCGGCCCGCGTAAAATTCAGCTCTTCGGCAGCTGCCAGAAAGTATTCCAGATTTAAAAAGTTGATCATGTTCGGTTGTTTCCTCCCTGAGGATGAGATAATGCGTTATAAAAAAGCTCCGGTTCTTCCTTTAAAAGCCGGTCCAGAGACGGGATAAGAGTTCCGGGAAAATGGAGATCAGCTAAAAGCCTGTGGGCCATTTCGTGGTTTCCCACATCATTTTCACAGTGTGCGTCGCTGTCTATAATGATAGAGGTCCCATAGCGCATACAGGCAGTCAGCAGCTGTTCATAATTTTCTCTGGCACCTTTTCTGGAAGAGTTGGGAGCAAGAGAGTGGCTGTTGAGTTCCAGGAGTTTATGATGCTTTGCAGCCGCAGCAGCTACTGCGGTCCAGTCGGCAGGCAGACGGGAATCATCGGGATGGCCGATGATGTGGATCAGAGGGTTCTCCATGACGCCCAGATAGGCATTTGTATAGTCGGATACAGTGCCGTGATTGTCGATACAGGGGGTGTGGAGGCTGGCAATCGCGTAATCTATTTTTTGCAGGTAATGATCCTCTAAGTCTACTCGTCCTGTATGATCAAGAATGTTCAGCTCGGTTCCCATTAAAACCGGGATTCCACGGATCACTCTGGGGATCACGTCAAAATTACTGAAATAGAATTTGTGGCAGCTTCCGGGCATAGCGGGAGCGTGTTCGGAACAGCCGTAAAGGGCCAGTCCTTTTTCGGCAGCGGACTGGGCCATTTCATAAAGCGTGTTGTAGGCATGGCCGCTGGCGATGGTATGTGTATGAAGATCTAAAAGATCGATCATGAAAATATCCTCCTTATGAAATAAATGCAAGTGTTCTTCCTAAAATATAGCACAGGAAACTTTCCGGTACAAAGGAAAAAACAGCAAAAATAAAAAACAGGAATAATTTTTCTGAAAAAGTATAGAAATATCAGGTGGTTTGCTGATATAATGTAAAAAGCTGAATATCCAGACAGTCTGAAAGGATCAAAACAGACTGAGACAGGGAATGAAAAGCGGAAGGTGAGGAGAAGAACATGAGCGAAGACATGAATAAGGAATTGGAGACAGAGGTTAAGGCAGAGGAGCCTGTTGAAACCATGGAGGATTATGCGGCTGAACTGGAGGCTTCCTATGCGGCTCTGGATCAGAGAAGAGATATGCCGGAAGACGACAGCGCTGAGGGACAGAAGTGGGCTGAGTTTGCTCAGATGATGGAGGATAAGACCGTTCTCAAGGTAAAGATTTCCGAGGCTGTAAAGGGCGGGGTTGTTGCCTTTGTAGATGAGGTAAGAGCATTTATCCCGGCGTCTCAGCTGTCAGCGGATTATGTAGAAAAGCTGGAGGACTGGCAGGGCAAGCATGTGGAGGCTGTGATCATTACAGTAGATCCGGAAAAGAAGAGACTGGTTCTGTCTGGCCGTCAGGTGGAACGCCAGAAGAGGGAAGAGGCCCGCAAAGAGCGTCTGGCTCAGTTTAAGCCGGGTGATGTAGTAGAGGGCACCGTAGACAGCTTAAAGGATTACGGCGCTTTTGTGAAGCTGGCAGAGGGCGTAGACGGACTTGTGCATATTTCCCAGATCAGTACCCAGCGCATCAAGCATCCGGGAGCTGTTCTCAAGGAAGGACAGACCGTAAAGGTAAAGATCCTTTCCATTGCAGACGGAAAGATCAGCCTGAGCATGAAGGTTCTGGCCGAGCAGGAGACTGCGCGTGAAGAGCATGAAACCTTCAACTATAAAGAGACCGCTTCAGCCACCACAGGCCTGGGGGATCTGTTAAAGGGACTGAAGCTGTAGGAGAGGAAGGGATAGGAATGATCAATATCCCCAAAACGAACGAACAGATCGACCAGTGGCGTTCTGTGATGTTTCTCTATGATTCAGCCTTAAAAAAGATGAATACAAAGATTGAAATCCTAAATAATGAGTTCATAAACAGGTATGATTACAATCCGATTGAGCATATTAAATCAAGGCTGAAGACAGCGGACAGTATTGTAAATAAACTGAAAAAGGACGGGCGTGAGGTAAGCATTGAAAATATGCAGGAGTATCTGAGCGATATTGCGGGTATCCGCATTATCTGCTCCTTTACATCTGATATTTATCAGATCGCTCAGATTATTGCGGGGCAGAGGGATGTTACAGTTCTTCATGTAAAGGACTATATCAAATATCCAAAGCCCAACGGATATAAGAGCTACCATATGGTGGTAACTGTGCCGGTTTACCTTTCAGACGGAGCCGTGGAAACAAAAGTGGAGATCCAGATCCGCTCCGTTGCCATGGATTTCTGGGCCAGTTTAGAGCACAAAATTGCTTACAAATTTGAAGGAAACGCTCCGGAGAACCTTCTGATGGAATTAAAAGACTGTGCGGATATGGTAGATATGCTGGATAATAAAGATGTTTTCGTTAAATGAGGCCATCATAGCCTTTGCGAAAAACCAGCAGGAAGAATAGCCCGGAGCTCCGGGAGAAAAATAAAACCTGCGCCAGCCGGCGGCCTTATGGAACCGGCTGGCTCTTTCTTTTTCCGGTGCTTTGCAAAACGCGGGAGAAGTGCAGGAGAGGATGAGAATGTATCACACACAGGAGGACGAGAGAAAATGAGAGCAGTTGTTCAGAGAGTGACCCAGGGAAGTGTTACAGTAGACGGAGAACTTTTGGGAAGAATTGGAAAAGGCCTTCTGATTCTTCTGGGCGTGGCTGATGGGGATACCAGAGAGCTGACGGAAAAGATGGCAGACAAAATCTGCCGCCTGCGTATTTTTGAGGATGAGAATGGAAAAACCAATTTAAGTCTGGCGGATGTGGGAGGAGAGCTTCTTGTAATCAGCCAGTTTACCCTTTATGCAGACTGCCGCAAGGGCAACCGCCCCAGCTTTGTAAAGGCAGGAGCACCTCAGATGGCGGAAAAGCTCTACGAGCATTTTCTGGCCCGGTGCCGGGAACAGGCGGATGTGGTGGAAAAAGGGCAGTTTGGCGCTGATATGAAGGTGGAGCTTTTAAATGACGGTCCCTTTACGCTGATGCTGGACAGTGAGGAGCTGTTTAAATAAATCGAAGGTTTGAGTTTCCTCATTTTACACCGTGCTCTGGAGTCTGGTGTTCCGGGCTCCGGTTTCCGGTCATAAGAAAAACTAAGAGGCTGAAATTTTTCTAAAAACAAGAGCCATATCAAAAACTCGCTGCGCTCAAACAGGTTTGATATGACTCTTAACGAAAAATTTAATCCTCTAAGATTTTCTAATGACCTCCAAAGTCGCCCTGTACACCAACTGCCAGAGCACAGCGTAAAATGAGGAAACTCAGGAAAGGAGAAAGACAGTGGAGCTTGTATTATATTATGGGACGAATGATCCCTGAATGAAAAAGCATGAAATGATGATGAAGAGCGTTCTGGTGCGTATGGGTGTGAAAATCCGCAATGTAAAACCGGAGCAGGTTATGGAAACCATAGGCTGTCTGGCTGGCATGCCGGGCTTTCAGGAGCAGGAGAACGCGAGCGCTCCTCTTCCTGTGATCCCGGAACAGATGCTGGTGATGAAGGATTTTACCAGCAGCCGGATCGACACCCTGTTATACCAGTTAAGAAAAGCCGGGGTGCCTAAGATCGCTTTAAAAGCCATTGTGACGGAGCACAACTGCGGATGGAGCTTTTATAAGCTGTATGAGGAACTTAAGGAAGAGCACCGGCTGATGACAGAGCAGGCCCGGGCGCCGCAGATGGAGGCCGGAGCGTCTGATGGAGAAGGTTCTTTATGATTGATCCCGTAAGAGAGAGACAGCTTCAGGAACTGGATACGGTTGGAATCTGTACCCGGATCTTGTATCAGGCCAGAAGCGAGCTGTATGTAAATATGCACTTTCTGGATGTGTCCTTAAGCAGCTTGGGGTTTGAGGCAGATTGGGGCCGGAATGGTATATCCACAGATGGGGCGGTGATCTTTTATGATCCGGAATTTCTTTTAAACCTCTATAAAAAGGGCCGTGTATGCGTCAACCGTGCCTATCTGCATATGGTGTTTCACTGCCTGTTCTGCCATATGTATACAAGAAAGGGGCGAAAGAAGGACCTGTGGGATCTGGCCTGCGATATTGCGATGGAAGCGGTGATCGACGGCCTGTACCAGAAATGCGTCCATGTGCCTCAAAGCCCTCTTCGCCGCGAAACCTACCTGCGCCTGAAACGGCAGATGGAGGAGCCGGAGGAGAAAAACAAAATTCAGACAGAAAGGCTGGATGGCAGAGATGGTATTCCCAAACAGGGAAGAACCGGCAGCAAGGTTCTTACGGCAGAGCGCATTTACCGGGCCTTAAGCCGGATGGAGCTTTCTGAACGGAGACTGGGACAGCTTCAGGCAGAATTTAAGGTGGACGACCATGATCTCTGGGAACAGGATGAAAATTCCCGTCAGGCCATTACACGCCAGAACCAGTGGAATGATAAACGGGAAAAATGCAGAACTCAGATGGAAACTATGGGTTCTCAGGATGAGTCACAGGAAAATGAAAGCCTTCAGGATATGCTTCGGGCAGAAAACAGGGAGCGGTACGATTACCGCCAGTTTCTCCGGCGTTTTTCTGTGCTTAAAGAGGAAATTGAGGTGGATCCGGACTCCTTTGATCCGGTTTTTTATTCCTATGGAATGTCCCTTTATGGAAATATGCCTTTGATCGAGCCTCTGGAAACAAAAGAGGTATTTCGGATCGAGGATTTTGTGATTGTTATTGACACCAGTATGTCCTGTTCCGGGGAACTGGTTCAGAGGTTTTTAGAGGAGACATATGATGTGCTTTCTGAGTCAGAGACTTATTTCAGAAAGATACGGATTCATATTTTGCAGTGTGACGATAAGGTGCAGTCGGATGTGCTGATTGAATGTGCAGAGGATCTAAAGGCTTATATGGAGCATTTTCAGATCACTGGCTTTGGAGGAACGGATTTCCGCCCGGCCTTTGAATATGTAAATGAGCTTCGGGCCAAAAGAGAGGTAGACAGGCTTCGGGGACTGATCTACTTTACGGATGGAAAAGGAATCTATCCGGTTCAGGCTCCGGTTTATGATGCTGCCTTTGTATTTATTGAACATTTATATTCCGATGAATCAGTGCCTGCCTGGGCGATGAAGGTGGTTCTGGAGGAGGAGCAGCTTATGGAGATTTCGGGGGGAGATTCGAAGAGAAAGAAGGACAGAGAGTGAATATTAAACGAGCCAAGGAAGAGATAAAGGATACCGCAGCAGCCTATCTTTTAAAGGATGACTGCGGAGAATATGTGATCCCCTCCATCCGCCAGCGGCCGGTGCTTTTGATCGGCCCGCCGGGAGTGGGAAAAACCCAGATCATGGAGCAGATTGCCAGAGAATGTGGTTTGGGTCTGGTTGCCTATACCATTACCCACCATACAAGGCAGAGCGCCGTGGGTCTTCCGTTTATTGAACATAAGGTTTACGGAGGAAAGGAATATGCAGTGACGGAGTACACAATGAGCGAAATTGTGGCTTCGGTGTATGACAGGATCCGCGATACAGGGCTTAAGGAAGGGATCCTTTTTATCGACGAGATCAACTGCGTATCGGAGACATTGGCTCCTGCCATGCTGCAGTTTCTTCAGTGCAAAACCTTCGGAACCCATAAGATACCGGAGGGATGGATCATCGTGGCAGCGGGAAACCCGCCGGAGTACAATAAATCTGTCCGGGAATTTGACGTGGTAACACTGGATCGAATCAAAAAAATTACCGTAGAGCCGGATCTGAAGGTATGGAAGGAATATGCCTATGGGCAGAATCTCCATCCGGCCGTTTTATCCTATCTGGATATCCGCCCTCAGTATTTCTGCCAGGTAGAGACCACCGTGGATGGAAAGCGGTTTGTTACGCCAAGAGGCTGGGAAGATCTGTCCCAGCTCATTACAGTCTATGAACATCTGGATAAAAGGGCAGACCGGGAAGTGGTAGGGCAGTATCTCCAGCATCCGGCGGTTGCAAAGGATTTTGCCAATTACCTGGAACTGTATTATAAATATCAGAATGAGTATCAGGTAGAGGAAATCTTAAAAGGAGTGATCCGGGAAGAGGTATGTACAAGGCTGGAGCGGGCGCCTTTTGATGAGCGCCTCAGCGTTGTGGATCTGCTCCTTGCAAAGCTGACGGACGGTTTCCGGGAGCTTTATGAAAATAAGGCGGAAATGGAACTTTTGATGGCCCGTTTAAAGGAATTTAAACGGGAGTTGGATTGTTCTCAGGATGTAGTCCCGGCTGTGCGTCTGGCCAGTGTGGCGGAAGAGACAGAGCTTACCAGAATCCACAGAAAGGACAGCGGGCTGTCAGACCGGAGAGAGGACAGGCGGTACCGCAGAGTGGCTGCCCGGTTAGAAAGCTGGGTTCAGGAGATGAAGGGAGCTTCTTTAAATGAGGCAGAAGCGGCCTGGCAGTGGACCAGAGAGCAGTTTATGGAGCGCAGCGACAGCTATGAGAATCAGAAGGAGGCCTGCGCGAAAGCATTGGAACACGCATTTGACTTTATGGAAACGGCCTTTGGAAATGGTCAGGAGATGGTTATTTTTATTACCTCATTAAATACAGGTCCTTGCAGCATAGAGTTTTTAAAGGAATATGAGTGCGAGCGGTATTACCATTATAATAAAGAACTGTTGTTTGATGAACAGGAGGCAGACGTGAGACGGCTTTTGGAGAAAAAATAAAAAAGGAGGTATTCTATATGAAGGTATTGATCGTAGGAGGCGTGGCAGGAGGAGCAGGCACAGCAGCCAGACTTCGCAGAAATGATGAAAACGCACAGATTATCATGTTTGAACGGGGGCAGTATATTTCCTATGCAAACTGTGGCCTTCCTTACTATGTGGGAGGAGTGATCACAGATAAGGGGGCTTTGCAGCTGCAGACACCGGAGCGTTTTCATCAGAGATTTAATGTGGACGTGAGGACAGAGAGTGAGGTTACAGCGGTAGATACAGTAGGTAAGACGGTAACAGTACGTCATGGGGAGGAAACCTATAAGGAAAGCTATGACCGTCTGGTGCTGTCTCCCGGTGCAGCTCCCATCCGTCCTGTAATTCCCGGAATCGAGGAAAATAAGGTATTTACCCTGAGAAATATTCCCGATACCTATCGTATCTACGACCACATAAAGGAAACTGCGCCCAGAAGCTGTGCGGTGATCGGAGCAGGCTTTATCGGTCTGGAAATGGCAGAAAATCTTGCAGAACGAGGTGTGCATGTAACAGTTGTAGAGGGTGCTTCTCATGTGATGCCCCCCATTGATATGGATATGGCTCATCAGGTGCATAATTATATCCGCGCGCAGGGAATTGACCTCTATCTGGGCCAGACCTGTACTGCTATGGACAAGGATGGAGTAATCTTAAAGGACGGAAGGAAAATCCCGGCTGATATGGTTATCTTAAGTATAGGAGTACGTCCTGATACCGGATTTTAAAGGACAGCGGAATTGAATTGGGAGCCAGAGGGGAAATCCTGGTAAATTCCTACATGGAAACCAGTGCGCCTGATGTCTATGCTCTGTGTGATGCAGCCAGTGTACGTCATATCGTAAGCGGAAAACAGGTCCTGATTCCTCTGGCTTCCCCGGCCAATAAGCAGGGGCGTATTGTTGGAGATAATCTCTGTGGAAGAAAAACGGCTTATAGGGGCAGTCAGGGTACCTCCATCATGAAATTTTTCGGTCTTACGGTGGCTGTGACAGGTGAAAAGGAAGAAAACCTGCAGGCTCAGGGACGTGCTTTCTGTAAGGTAATCACCACCTCTGCTTCTCAGGCTGGATATTATCCCGGCGGTGAGATGATGACAGTAAAGACCTTGTTTGAACCGGATACAGGCCGTATTCTGGGTGCACAGATTGTAGGCGGAAAGGGTGTAGACAAACGTATTGATGATATGGCAAATGCAGTTCGCTTTGGCCTTACAGGCTTTGATCTGCAGGAGATGGAGTTAGCGTATGCTCCGCCATTTTCATCAGCAAAGGATCCGGTAAATATGGCTGGATATGTAATTGGAAACGTAATAGAGAGCCTTATGAAACCGTTCTATGTGGAAGATCTGGATCAGATCCCGGAAGATGCAGTGCGCCTGGATGTGCGTACCCCGGAAGAGTGCCAGAGAGGTATGATACCAGGGTTTATCAATATTCCTCTGGATTCCTTAAGAGAACGCATGGGTGAGCTTGATCGGGAAAAGGATATATATATCACCTGCCAGATCGGCTTAAGAGGTTATCTGGCCCAGAGAATTCTGGATCAGGCTGGGTTTAAGACCTGGAATTTAAGCGGCGGTTACCGGCTTTATGAAATGGTAAAGAAGGATGAGGCAGCTATGGCGGCAGTAGCCGGCATGTGTACGGAGTGCGGAAAGGAACTGTAATAAAGTATTGACGCGGAATGTGTGTTGCGGTAGGCTTGTAATGAGACACATTCCGCGTTTTTATGTGAAATAATCCGAAAGGAGAAGGCAGAATATGAAGATTACCTATATCCACCACAGCAGTTTTCTGGTGGAAATGGAGCAGATTGCGTTGCTCTTTGATTATTTTGAGGGAGAGATCCCTGAAATCCGACAAGATCAGCTGCTGATTGTGTTTGCCAGCCATCGTCATGGAGATCATTTCTCGCCTGGAATTTTTGATCTGGCAGAGAATCATCCCAAAATCTGGTTTGTCCTTTCGGACGATATCTGGAGAAAAAGAGTTCCGGAGGAATTTTTGTGTCGGACCAGTTTTTTGGGGCCGGGAGAGGAATTTTCTTTTCAGAAGGAGACAGGAGAAAAGGTGCCTGTAACGGTCAAAGCATTTAAATCTACAGATGAGGGAGTAGCCTTTCTGATTGAAGCAGAGGGAAAGGTTCTTTATCACGCAGGAGATCTGAATAACTGGGTCTGGGAGGGTGAACCGGAGGAATATAACTTCCGAATGAGCGAAGCATTTCACAGTGAACTTCTGAAAATAGCTGGAAATCATATTGATGTGGCTTTTATGCTGCTGGATCCCCGGCAAGGAAAGGACTTTTATCTGGGAATGGATGATTTTATGCATATGGTGGGAGCTGATATTGTGTTTCCCATGCATTTCTGGGGAGATTTTGGCGTGACAGAGCGTTTTAAGACTCTGCCCTGTGCAGCTGACTATGCAGAAAAGATTATGGAAATTCGTTGTCAGGGGGAAAGCTTTCAGTTATAGTATAAATTGCGGAAAAGAAAGGAAGAAACAGTTATATGATACTTATCAAGGGAAGCCGGGTACTGGATCCGGCGGGAAAGACAGACAGCAGAGCAGATCTTGTGATTGAGGATGGAATCATCAGAGAAATCTGCCCTCCGGATACGCTGGGAGGAAGAACAGAAGCGGAATATGAACAGATAATCGATGGAACGGGTCTGGTGACGGCTCCGGGTCTGGTGGATGTTCATGTCCATTTCAGAGATCCGGGCCTGACCTATAAAGAGGATATTCATACAGGAGCGGCTGCAGCTGCCAAAGGAGGCTTTACTACTGTAGTATGTATGGCAAATACAAAGCCGTTAGTTGATAATGAGGAAACGCTGCGCTATGTTCTTGAAGAGGGGAAAAAGACAGGAATCCATGTACTCAGCTGTGCCGCTGTGTCAAAGGGATTTAAGGGCGAAGAACTGACCGATATGGAGGGCCTGCTGGCTGCAGGAGCCGCCGGCTTTACAGATGACGGAATCCCCTTAATGGACGGCCCCTTTGTGCTTAAGGCTATGGAGGAGGCCGCCAGACTGGATACAGTGATCAGCTTCCATGAGGAAGATAAATCATTTATCCGTGAAAACGGCATCAACCATGGCGCTGTATCCGATCAGCTTGGGATTTATGGTTCCCCTTCTCTGGCAGAGGATTCCCTGGTAGCAAGAGACTGTATGATCGCTCTGGAAACAGGAGCCAGGATTGATGTTCAGCATATCAGCTCTGGCTATTCCGTAGAGCTGGTGCGTCTGGCAAAGAAGCTGGGGGCAGATGTGTGGGCTGAGGTAACGCCTCATCACTTTACGCTCACCGAGGAAGCAGTGCTGGAACACGGAACTCTTGCGAAGATGAATCCTCCTCTGCGTACGGAATTGGACCGCCAGATGCTGATTGCCGGCTTAAAGGACGGAACCATTGACCTGATCGCTACAGACCATGCGCCTCACAGTAAGGAGGAGAAGGATAAGCCCCTTACAGAAGCTCCCAGCGGCATTATCGGACTGGAAACAGCCCTTTCTCTGGGAATTGAACAACTGGTGAAGCCTGGCCATTTGAGCCTGCTGGAGCTGATGGAAAGATGAGCTTAAACCCGGCCAGATTATACAAGCTGGACTGTGGCCGGATCTGCGAGGGCGCACCTGCGGATCTTGTTATTTTTGATGAAAATGAAACATGGACGGCAGATCAGTTTGCATCAAAGGCATCCAACACCCCATTTTTGGGCCGGACTATGACAGGAAAGGTGAAGTATACCATCTGTGAGGGAAAGGTAGTATATCAGGATTAGCATAAATACCGCTATATAAGAAAAAGAGGATGCCGCCCGGACTTTGCGGCATCCATTTTTCTATGTATATTCCATAGATTCTAGCAGACTGCTTTTCCCATTTCATAGGCCTTTTCAAGAGCTGGATTTCCTGCAATTTCACCAACTGCACCAACGCCGCCGCCGAATACGACTCCTGCCAGACGGGATTTGGGGAAGCAGGCAATCCAACCGGAAAGTCCGTGTACGGCTCCCTCAACTGCGGTATCCTCATCCTCCGCGGCCGCTGCCAAAAGATAAACATCCCGGAACTGATAATCAGAATCATACAGCGGATTTGCACGATCCAGCATGGTCTTCATCTGTCCGCTAATTTCATAATAGTAAACCGGAGTGGCAAATACCAGCACATCTGCTGTTTTCATTTTCTATGCAATGATTTCTGAATCATCATGGATGATACACGTTCTGGTTTTCAGGCAGGTCAGACAGCCTTTGCAGAAGCTGATGGTTTTATCGTATAAACATATCTTTTCTACCTGGTTTCCTGACTCCTCTGCTCCTCGGATAAATTCATTTGCAAGAGTCTCTGAGTTGCCGCCTTTTCTTGGGCTTGTAGAGATTACTAAAATGTGTTTGGGCATGTGTTTTCCTCCTTTGATTGATTATTTGATAAGCTGGAATATGATGTCCTCTTGTATCATCTGTCCCTTATTATTTTAATCAACTATATTAAAATCTCTACGCCACATCACAGTTTCTCCAAGGTCACATACGCTTCCTGCAATGCTTCATGGAATCTCGATTCTTTTATTTCTGGAGTAAGCCCAGGCTCATCAATATAAAGCAAACAAGCGTCTGGAACTTTATCCATAAAGCACTTGTGAAACAGTGGATTTTATAAGTATTTGCGTATTCAGTATAAAAGGGTTCTGCTTGATTGTAATATTCTTCTTTCGTGATTCTTCCATCCAGATAGTCCTTCATTTGACTTAATAAAGTCTCTCTAAACTTTATGCCACTTATTCTCATTTTGTCCACTCCCATTTTATATGTGAAAATTCCAATTTGTTGTTTTTTACTTATAAATCATACCACATAATAACATCAATAAACGCTAAGATATTACAGACTATACTGCACCCAAAAGGCAACTTCAAAAACGGAAGCTATTTGAATGTAACTTCTTCCTGTTTGGAATGTCTGATTGAACATTCATTTAACTCAACAATATACCCTGTTGCTCTCCATATCTTCGATTTTCTTTTCAAAGCCTTTCGAACAAATAATTTTTCCCAATTTTCATCATGAGCTTCATAACAATAGTCAATCGTTCCGAGGTCTACAGGGGCAAGTATCTGTTCACGTTCTATTTTATAAACGAACCACTTCACTATATCACCTATAGAAAAAGCTTTACCACAGCATTCCAGCTGCCAACTCTCATAAAATACTGTACATTTCATTTTCACTGTCACCTTACAACTTTCGACTTTCCTGTTTCTATTTCAGCTTTCAGCCCAGTCAATTCCCAATTCCGTAAACCAGAAAATTCGCTATATTTCTATATACTCTGGATATTTTTGTCTGTCTTTCTCCGTTATTCTGCGAATTACCCTGCAGGGAACGCCTGCGGCAATTACTCCATCAGGTATATCTTTATTAACAACGCTTCCAGCACCTATTATTGTATTGCTTCCGATCGAAACTCCCGGCAGCACAGATACATTTGCACCAATCCATACATTGTCACCGACAGTAATTGGAAGTGCGATTTCCAGTCCCTTTGCTCTTTGCCCTGCATCTATGGCATGACCAGCTGTTGAAAAAACAACATTAGGAGCAATAAATACGTTATCGCCAAAGGTAACCTTAGCCCCATCCAATATTGTGCAGTTGTGATTTGTGTAGAAATTATTCCCAATCGTTATATTGCTCCCATAGTCGCAGTAAAAGGGCGCTGTAATTACAAAGTCTCCTTTAATACATCCAATTATTTTCTTTATAATTTCCGCCTGTTTTTTTGTATCCGATGGTTTGCACTGATTAAATTCATAGCACAGATCAGCGCATTTCGTTCTGTTTTCCACAACTTCCCTGTCATAGTTGGCGTCATATAAATAGCCTGCCTGAGCTTTATTCCATTCGTTCATTTCATTCCCTCATCCTTAAATTTTTACCACGGTTCATACGCAGCGGATCCCCTCTAAATATCCGGTTTAGCAGCTGTCAGATTAACAATTCCATCTTCCAGGGTTACTTCAAACTCGATTAAATCTCCATAATCTATCCTTGAATAGTTATCATATTGATCAAAATCAGAAGCAGCATTAACAGCAAGATTTAATGAATACCCTGTAGACGAAGGATATCTGCATACACTGGAAACGACTCTGCTGTGATTCATAAATATCAGGCTTACCATTCCTTCACTAATGCTGTCATCAAGCGCAGGGCTTTTGATCTGGTAATTCGTTCGATATCCTTTAAAGGGAAATAGGGTCCAAAGGAGTATACTCTGGTCCATTGAAATGGTACGGTTTCTTCCAGTGTAACCCGGTCATTCTGTATCTTTGTCATTGCTGTCCTCAGCCTGTAATTATTTATATAAATCATCGGATCCCCGAAAATAAAATAAAAGATCAGAAACACAGCGGCAATAAAATATATAACATTATGACAAAGATCTGAGAGCTTCCATGCCCGTTCATTATCGGCATTTAATTTTCCAGTTTCCCAACTTCCGGTTTCAACCGCTTTTTTCTTATGCTTTGAAATATACAGAGCAATCCACACTGCATAGCCCGCTGCAAAGATTAAAACAGCAGTTATGATCACCCTGAGCATAGCTGTAACAGGACTGATATATGCGATCATTACGGCCAGAATAATTGTAAGCAGCGGAAGATCGGACGCAATATACGCAAATTTTCCAAAAATATTCTGGTATAGAACCCTCATCTGATACGTCCGTCTTATATCCTGTTCATACGACTCCTGTGAAAATGCAACCTCCATTCCCCTTATGGTCCAATATCCCATCAGACTAATCCACAGTATGTCGGTAAATCCATCAATGGACAACACTTTATAGAGAACAAGTATTCCAAGCAATAATGAAACGATAAATGTTTTAGGACTTACTATTTTCATTACGTTCACTCCATTCTTCTAAAAACCATGATACCACACTCCCACCACCATGGAAAGGCTGCGGGAAAATAACTTCGGAAGTACGGAAGCGGAAATAATTTTCATTTTCCCCTTTACAAAAATACTTTAGTATGCTAATATGATAACACATTAGCAAATAAGAGCCGACACGATTTATGGAGATTAAAAGCAGGAAGCCAAAGGCTCGCCATCGAGGAGGAAACGATTATGAAAAAAAGAGTTGTATGTGCCGCACTTGTATCTATAATGACCATGTTACTGGCAGCCTGCTCCGGTGGAGCCGTATCTGCACCGGCTGAGACAAAGGCTGAATCCACAGAAGCAAAAACAGAGGCAGCAGAGACCACAGAAAAAGCCGCTGAAGCAGAAGGAGAAACAAAGGTAGAAGGCGGTACCCTGATCGTGGGATTTGATCAGGATTTCCCGCCGATGGGATTTATGGGAGATGATGGCGAGTATACAGGATTTGACCTGGAGCTGGCACAGGAGGCTGCAAAGCGCCTGGGTCTGGAGTATAAGCCCCAGCCTATCGCATGGGATGCAAAGGATATGGAACTGGAGTCGGGAAATATTGACTGTATCTGGAATGGCTTTACCATGACCGGCCGGGAGGACGGATATACATGGAGCGAGCCCTACATGGAAAATTCTCAGGTGTTTGTAGTGGCAGGGGATTCCGGAATTAAAAGCCAGGCAGACCTTGCAGGAAAGGTAGTGGAGTGTCAGGTGGATTCCTCCGCGGAAGCAGCCTTAAAGGAGGTTCCTGATCTGACAGCCACCTTTGCACAGCTTCTTACTACCGGAGATTACAACACAGCCTTTATGGATCTGGAGCAGGGCGCAGTAGACGCCATTGCCATGGATGTAGTTGTGGCCGGATATCAGATCAGCCAGAGAAACGCAGATTTTGTTATACTGGAGGATTCGCTGGCGGCAGAGGAGTATGCGATCGGCTTTAAGAAGGGAAACACAGAGTTAAAGGATAAAGTCCAGGGCGCATTGGAGGAGATGGCTGCGGACGGCACCTTAAAGACCATCTCTGAAAAATGGTTTGGCAAGGACATTACGACAATTGGAAAATGAAAGCAGGTAGTTTAAAATGGGTAAAATGACACTTTCCCAGATGGTTGCACAGTTAGCAGGAGGCATGGGAACCAGCATACAGATATTTGTGGTTACGCTTGTATTTTCTCTGCCTTTGGGTCTCATAGTGGCTTTTGGCCGTATGACGAAAAACGGTTTCCTCAGAAATCTGGTTAAGGTTTACATTTCTATTATGAGGGGAACGCCCCTGATGCTGCAGCTCATGGTGGTTTATTTTGGCCCTTACTATCTTTTCGGCATCCGTGTAGGAAGCGGCTACCGTCTCTGGGCTACCTTTATCGGGTTTGTGATTAACTATGCCGCCTATTTTGCGGAAATTTACCGCAGCGGCATTCAGTCTATGCCTCAGGGACAGTATGAGGCGGCCTATATCCTGGGCTACAGCCGGTTCCAGACCTTTTTTAAGATCATTCTGCCTCAGGTGATCAAGCGGATCCTCCCTCGATTACCAATGAGGTGATTACCTTGGTAAAAGACACGTCGCTGGCGTTTACCCTAAGCGTAGTGGAGATGTTTTCAGTTGCAAAGGCGCTGGCATCCTCTCAGACCAGTATGATTCCCTTTGTGGCAGCCGGCCTTTTCTATTACATCTTCAATCTGATTGTGGCCTGCACCATGGAATGGATGGAAAAAAAGCTGGAGTATTACCGTTAGAAACAGGAGGATGTGGAAAATGAAGCTTTTGGAATTGAATCATGTGGAAAAGTCCTTCGGCGATCTGAAGGTATTAAAGGATATATCAATGAGCGTGGAGGACGGGAAATCGTTTCCATCATCGGCCCTTCAGGCTCCGGCAAATCAACCCTCCTGCGCTGTGCCACCATGCTGGAAACCATGGATCGGGGCGAGGTGGTTTATCTGGGAAAAAAGGCGGTATGGGGAAATGATTCCGGTTCCATTCAGTATGCATCTCCTGCAGAATTAAAGGAAATCCGCAGCCAGTATGGTCTGGTATTTCAGAATTTTAATCTGTTTCCTCATTTTTCGGTGATGAAAAATATCACAGATGCGCCGATCCATGTACAGAAGCGCAATAAGGAGGAGGTCTATTCAGAAGCCAGAGAGCTGTTAAAAAAGATGGGACTTGAAGATAAAGAAGACGCCTATCCATACCAGCTTTCCGGCGGTCAGTGCCAGAGGGTTGCTATCGCAAGAGCCCTGGCCTTAAAGCCCAGGATCCTGTTTTTTGATGAGCCTACCTCAGCTCTCGATCCGGAGCTTACGGGAGAGGTGTTGAAGGTGATCCGCTCCCTGGCAGATCTCCATATTGCCATGGTGATCGTAACACACGAGATGGCCTTTGCCAGAGATATTTCCCACAGGGTCGTCTTTATGGCCGGAGGGGTGATCGTGGAAGAGGGAACACCAGAGGAGGTATTTTCCTCAGATAATGAGCGGACGCAGAGCTTTCTGGGGAGATATGGAACGATTTGATAGAGAAAATAAATGGCAGGCAGTGCCTGAGGAGAAAAGCATCCTCCGGCGCTGTCTGTTTTTGTTGAGGAATAGGCGCGTTCCGTGCATAATATTAAGAAACTGTAAGGGAAAACTTCTTGTATTTTTCAGACAGGGATGGTAACATCTGGGTAAAAGTATGGAAATTCTGTTTTTTGACGGAAGATCGGAGGTAAAAATATGAGAAAACAGGTATATATGACAGCTGTGGCAGTGATGGCAGGAGTTCTTCTTGCTTCGGGATGCAGCAAAAATCAGGATGAGATGCCGTCTTCATCGGTTCCGCAGACAGAGACAGCCACAGAATCGGAGGCATCCTCTGAGACAGAGACAACCCCGGCACAGACAGAGGAACCAGCAGAAGCCGGGCGCTATCATATGCTTCAGGGAACAGTGATTGAGGAAAAAGAAGATGGTTCTGCCTTTACGCTTCTGGCAGATGATGGGAAAGAGTATGAGATTTCCCTAAGCGATATCCGGGATGTAGAGACGGAGATTGCAGAGGATGTCCAGATTGCCATTGCCTATATCGGCGAGCCGCTTGGAAAACTGGAGGATGTGGATCTGGTAGTGGCCCTGCCGGAGCAGGAAGAGTGGACGATTTCCACAGAGGAAGGAACCACCACGGCTAATGCCATGAGTTCCTTTGCGATGAAAACAGCGGACGGAAGAGAACTGAGCTTTTTAAAGGATAACTGCCCCATAGAGGACGGTGCGCTGTCAGAGGACAGCGGAGATTCGATCTGGGTGACGTATGTGACCTCTGAGGGGATGAATTTTCCAGTGGAGATTGTGAAGGGACAGTAGGGAGATGCAAAATGTCCTATTTTTTCCGAAAATCCCCTTGCAAAAACCCTGTTTTCCCTGTACAATCTGATATTGAGAGAAACATAAAAAGAGGGGCCAGATTCTGACCCCTCTTTTGACGAGGAACGATAAAAATAAGATTCCAAAGAAAGGTAAGAGACATGATTAGTGCAAATAATATCTCCCTTCGCGTAGGCAAGAAGGCATTGTTTGAGGAAGTGAATATTAAATTCACAGAAGGTAACTGCTATGGACTGATCGGTGCAAACGGTGCGGGAAAGTCTACATTTTTAAAGATTCTGTCCGGCCAGTTAGAGCCGACCAGCGGTGAGATTGCCATTACACCGGGACAGAGACTTTCTTTCCTTCAGCAGGATCATTTCAAATATGACGAATTCCCTGTTCTTGATACAGTTATCATGGGAAATGCCAGACTGTACCAGATTATGAAGGAAAAAGAAGCCATCTACATGAAGGAAGACTTCACAGACGAAGACGGCATCAAGGCGGCAGAGCTGGAAGGCGAGTTTGCCACCATGAACGGCTGGGAAGCAGAGTCTGATGCAGAGAGCCTGTTAAACGGCCTTGGCATCGGCCCTGAGTTCCACTATTCCCAGATGGGAAATCTTCTGGGCGCACAGAAGGTCAAGGTTCTTCTTGCACAGGCATTGTTCGGAAATCCGGATATCCTGCTTCTTGACGAGCCTACCAACCACTTGGATCTGGATGCGATTGCATGGCTGGAAGAATTTCTGATCAACTTTGAAAATACGGTGATCGTGGTATCCCATGACCGTTATTTCTTAAATAAGGTCTGCACACAGATTGCAGATATCGACTATGGCAAGATTCAGCTCTATGCCGGTAACTACGATTTCTGGTACGAGTCCAGCCAGCTGATGATCAAGCAGATGAAGGAAGCCAACAAGAAGAAGGAGGAGAGAAGATCAAGGAGCTGCAGGAGTTTATTCAGCGCTTCTCTGCAAACGCTTCCAAGTCCAAGCAGGCAACCTCCAGAAAGCGCGCCCTGGAAAAGATCGAGCTGGACGATATTAAGCCATCCAGCAGAAAGTATCCTTACATTGACTTCCGTCCCTCCCGTGAGATCGGAAATGAGGTTCTGACCGTAGAGCATTTAAGCAAGACCATTGACGGCGAGAAGATTCTTGACGACATTTCCTTTATTCTGGGAAGAGAGGACAAGGTTGCTCTGGTAGGGCCAAACGAGCGTGCAAAGACCGTTCTCTTTTAAGATTCTTGCAGGTGAGATGGAACCCGACGAGGGAAGCTATAAGTGGGGTCTGACAACTACCCAGTCTTATTTTCCCAAGGACAACTCCGCTGAGTTTGCAAATGACGATACTATCGTAGAGTGGCTGACCCAGTATTCTCCTGAAAAGGATGTAACATATGTGCGTGGTTTCCTGGGCCGTATGCTTTTTGCGGGCGAGGATGGTGTAAAGAAGGTAAAGGTTCTTTCCGGTGGTGAGAAGGTTCGCTGTATGCTGTCCAAGCTGATGATTTCCGGAGCAAATGTACTGATTCTTGATGAGCCAACAAACCACCTGGATATGGAGTCTATTGATGCGTTAAACCGTGGTATGATCAAGTTCCCGGGTGTGATGATCTTCTCCTCCCGTGACCATCAGATCGTACAGACAACAGCCAACCGCATCATGGAAATCATCAATGGAAAGCTCATTGACAAGATCACCACATATGATGAGTATCTGGAAAGCGATGAGATGGCTAGAAAGAGATTTACATTTACCGTTGCTGAAAGCGACGAGCAGGATGATTGATTATAAGGTGCGTTTTGGCACAAGATGGAGGCAGGATCTGGACAAAGGGTCCTGCCTTTTCGGATGGAAGAAGAGGCGGTTTGTGGTGTGCAGTGCACACCGCAGGCAGCGAGATAATGAAGAAAAGGAGAAGAGTCAAAATGGAAAAAATTGCAAGTTTTACCATCGACCATATCCGGCTTCAGCCGGGGGTATATGTTTCAAGAAAGGATCAGGTAGGGGATCAGGTGATTACGACCTTTGACCTGCGTATGACCTCTCCCAATGAGGAACCGGTGATGAATACGGCGGAGATGCATACCATTGAGCATCTGGCAGCTACCTTTTTAAGAAACCATAAGGAGTATGGAAGCCGTACCATTTACTTTGGTCCTATGGGCTGCCGTACCGGTTTTATCTGCTTCTGGCAGGCAATCTGGCTTCAAGGGAGATTCTGCCTCTGATGGTGGAGCTATTTGCCTTTATCCGGGATTTTGAGGGTGAGGTGCCTGGGGCTTCTGCAAGGGACTGCGGCAATTATCTGGATATGAATCTGGGGATGGCAAAGTATCTGGCTGCAAGATACTTAAAGGTGCTGGAACAGATTGACAGCTATCCGGAATCCAGACTGGAGTATCCGCAGTAGGGCTTTTTGGATCAGGAAAGGAGTTCTGTATGAAAAAACTGATTTCATGGAATGTAAACGGCCTGCGGGCCTGTGTGGGAAAAGGGTTCCTGGACTTTTTTAAGGAGGCGGATGCAGATGTATTCTGTATTCAGGAGAGCAAGCTTCAGGAGGGACAGATTGACCTTGAGCTTCCGGGGTATTTTCAGTATTGGAATTATGCAGAGAAGAAGGGGTATTCCGGAACGGCTTTATTCTGTAAGGAGGAGCCGGTTTCTGTATCATACGGACTGGGGATTGAGGAGCATGACCATGAGGGCCGTGTGATCACGGCTGAATTTGGCGATTATTACGTTGTCACCTGCTATACTCCCATTCTCAGGACGGCCTTGCGCGGCTGGATTACCGCATGGAATGGGAAGCTGCATTTTTAGCCTATCTGAAGCAGCTGGAGGAGAAAAAGCCTGTGATTTTTTGTGGTGATCTGAACGTGGCACACAAAGAAATTGACTTGAAAAATCCGAAGACGAACCGGAAAAATGCCGGTTTTACCGATGAGGAGCGGGGAAAATTTACAGAGCTTCTGGATGCCGGCTTTATTGATACCTGGCGTTATTTTAATCCGGATACAGAGGGCGTGTATTCCTGGTGGTCCTACCGTTTTAAGGCCAGAGAGAAGAATGCCGGGTGGCGCATCGACTATTTCTGTACCAGCGAGGCCTTAAAGGACCGTCTGGTAAGCGCAGGAATCCATACAGAGGTATTTGGCTCGGACCATTGTCCGGTAGAACTGGTGATTGAATAGCAAATGAGGGAAAGGAAACGGATCCATGAATCTTCTTACCATTGAGCATTTAACGAAATCATATACCGAACGTCTGCTGTTTGACGATACGACATTTTCCATCAATGAGGGGGAAAAGGTCGGCCTGATCGGAATCAACGGAACCGGAAAGTCCACGCTCCTTCGGATTGCAGCAGGCTTGGAGGAGCCGGATGAGGGTTCGGTGGTAAAGGGGCGCAGCCTGTATATCCGGTATCTGCCCCAGATCCCGGAATTTCAGGATGGAGAAACCGTGCTGGAGGCCATTGTGCGTGAAAATAAAAATGAGCCTCATTTTTCCTCAAAGGAGGAGTTAAAGGCAGCGGCCCGCTCTATGTTAAACCGTCTGGAGGTGCCGGACTGCGAGGCAAAGATAGATACTCTTTCCGGCGGACAGAGAAAGAGGGTAGCTTTAGCCAGCGTTCTTTTAAGTACGGCAGATCTGCTGATTCTGGACGAGCCGACCAACCATCTGGACAGCGGCATGGCAGAGTGGCTGGAGGCATATTTAAAGGCCTTTAAGGGCGCTCTTTTGATGATCACCCATGACCGGTATTTTCTGGACAGTGTGACCAGCCGGATCGTGGAGCTGGACAAGGGAAAGCTCTACAGCTATCAGGGAGGATACGAAAAATACCTGGAACTTAAAGCAGAGCGGATAGAGATGGCAGAGGCCACAGAGCGCAAGCGCCAGTCCATTTTAAGGACAGAGATCGCCTGGATGCAGAGAGGGGCCAGAGCCCGTTCAACCAAGCAGAAGGCCCATATCCAGCGCTATGAGGCGTTGCGTGACCAGGAGGGGCCCCAGTATGACAGAAATGTACAGTTAGAGTCCATTGCCAGCCGTCTGGGACGGACTACGGTAGAGCTGAAGGATATTTCCAAGTCCTACGGAGATAAGGTGCTCTTAAAGGATTTCACCTATATTTTCCTGAAAAATGACCGTGTGGGAATTATCGGCCCCAACGGAAGCGGAAAGTCTACTCTGATGAAGATCATTGCAGGCTGGGTACAGCCGGATTCCGGTACAACAGAAATCGGACAGACGGTAAAGCTGGGTTATTTTTCCCAGGAAAATGAAGCCATGGACGAGAGCCTGCGCGTCATTGATTATATTAAAAACGCTGCAGAATATGTGAAAACAAAAGATGGAAGCATCAGCGCCAGCCAGATGCTGGAGCGGTTTTTATTTCCGTCCAGTGTTCAGTATACGGTGATCGGAAAGCTCTCCGGAGGGGAGAAGCGCAGGCTGTATCTGCTCCGTATCCTGATGGAAGCGCCCAATGTGATCCTTCTGGATGAGCCTACCAATGACCTGGATATCCAGACGCTGGTGATCCTGGAGGATTATCTGGACACCTTCCCGGGGATTGTGATTACCGTATCCCATGACCGGTATTTCCTGGACCGCGTGGTAAACAGGATCTTTGCCTTTGAGGGCGATGGAAGGGTACAGCAGTATGAAGGCGGGTATACGGATTATCAGAATGCCTGCCTTAAAAGGGCAGAAGCAGAAGGAGGACAGCCGGGAGGCGGACAGGAAGGGAAAACAGAAGTCCGTACAAACGGAAAAACCCAGCGCACCCGCGGCCCCCAGAAGCTGAAATTCAGCTATAAGGAGCAGAGAGACTATGAAACCATCGAAGGTGAGATGGCAGACCTGGAGGAGAGGATTTCCTCTCTGGAACAGGAAATCCAGGCTTCAGCCCATGATTTTGTAAAATTGAATCAGCTCATGGCAGAGAAGGAGGAGGCGGAAGCCGCTTTAGAGGAGAAGATGGAGCGGTGGATGTATCTGGAAGAGCTGGCTGCAAAGATTGCAGAGCAGTAGAGTATGAATTCAGTGAAAGGCGGTATATAGATGAAACAGGATTATATTGCGGTGGCAGACAAAAGCCGGATCTATCCGCCTGGTGTGGCGGCGAATGGGGATGGCTTTGATGTGTGTTTTATTTCGGAGGCAGAAAGCTGCGGGCTGCTTCTCTTCAAAAAAGGGAGCAGGCAGCCTGTCGCCAGAATCCCCTTCCCCCATGAGGGACGGATGGGAAATGTACACTTTATGACCGTAAAGGGAGAGTTTGAGGGTCTGGAATACGCCTTTGAGGAGGATGGAAAGGAGGCAGCAGATCCGTTTGGACGGCAGTTTGCAGGCTGCGGACGCTGGGGCCATAAAGAACGGGGAACAGGCGGGATCCATACAGTATTTCCGAAAAAAGGTGCGGATTTTGACTGGGAAGATGACCGTCTTCCGGCTGTTCCTGCTCAGGACTGCATCATTTACAAGATCCATCCCAGAGGTTTTACAAAGCATGCTTCTTCTGGTCTGAGTCCAGAAAAGAGGGGAACCTTTGAAGGAGTAATTGAAAAGATTTCCTATCTTAAAGAGCTGGGGATTACCACGTTGGAAATGATGCCTCCGGTGGAATTTAATGAGATTATCTTTCCGGAAAAATCCGAAATTTTCGGTCTTCCCCAGGGGATGCGGAGAGAAGATCAGGAAGAAAGGCATTCTCATACAGAGCCTGTAAAGCTCAATTACTGGGGCTACTGCAGCGGCTTTTATTTTGCTCCCAAGGCCTCCTATTGTTCATCCGGGGATCCGTCGGCAGAGTTTAAACGGATGGTAAAGGCTCTTCACCATGCAGGGATTGAACTGGTGATCGAACTGTATTTTGACGGAAGTGAAGCGCCGGGATATGTGCTGGATGTGGTGCGCTTCTGGGCGATGGAATACCATGTAGACGGCGTTCATCTGGTAGGTTTTGCACCTCTTTCCCTGTTGGCGGAAGACCCTTATTTAAAGGATTTAAAGCTGTGGGGAGAAGGCTGGAAGGAGGGGGATTCCCGCCGCATCTGTGAGTATAATTCTGGCTTTATGATGGATATGAGACGCTTTTTAAAGGGCGATGAGGGGATGTTAAGTGCGCTGTCCTACCATATCCGCCACAATCCGGATCATATGGGAGTCATCAATTACATGGCAAATGTAAACGGCTTTACCATGATGGACATGGTTTCCTATAACGAAAAGCATAATGAGGACAATGGGGAAGATAATCAGGACGGCTCAGACCAGAATCAGTCCTGGAACTGCGGGGCAGAGGGGCCGGTGAGAAAGAAAAAAGTTCTCAGTCTGCGGCTTCGTCAGTTAAAGAATGCCCTGCTTCTTCTGTTTTAAGCCAGGGAACGCCCCTTCTTCTATCTGGTGATGAGTTTGGGCAGACCAAACAGGGAAATAACAATTCCTACTGTCAGGACAATGAAATTTCCTGGCTGAACTGGGGGCTTATACGGCGTAATAAGGATCTATTTGCTTTTGTAAAACAGGTGATCTCATTCAGAAAGTCCCATGATCTGTTCCATATGGCGAAAGAACCCAGACTGATGGATTACCGGGGGCTGGGACTGCCGGATCTGTCCTATCACGGAGAGAAGGCATGGCAGCCGGAATTTGACCGGTGCAGCCGTCAGTTCGGCGCATTTTACTGCGGAGATTATTCAGAGGATACAGAAAAAACCAGCTTTTATACAGCCTATAATATGCACTGGGAGCCACATGAATTTGCACTGCCGAATCTCCCCAAAGGAAGGGCATGGCAGATGGTTTTCAATACAGCCGAGGACAGTGTAAACGGTTTCTGGCCGGAGGGAAAAGGCCCTGTATTAAAGGATCAGAAAAAGGTTATGATCGGAGCGCGGGCAGTCTGTGTATTTATGGAGAACCCGGAGGTTCTGCCTGAAAAAACGGTCCGGGAGAAAGAAGGAAAAAAAGATGCTCAGTGAGTCAATGGAAGTGTTTATCAGAGAACATGAGGAGGAGGCCCTGGAACTTTTAAGAACTATTGCCAGGATTCCTGCGCCCTCAAACCATGAGGAAAAACGGGCGGAATTCTGTTCCCGGTGGTTAAAAGAGCAGGGGGCAGAAGGGGTATATATAGATAAGGCATTAAATGTTGTCTGGCCGGCCGTGATCCGTGAAAAAAATGGCCTGGAGGTCTATATGGCCCATACGGATGTGGTATTTCCTGATGAGGAGGAGCTGCCTTTAAAAGGAGGAAGGAGACCGTATCTTCTGTCCGGGCATTGGGGATGATACAGCCTGTCTTGTCTGCCTGCTCCTTGGGGCAAAGTATCTGGCAGAGGCCATCCGGGAAGGGCGCCTTGAGGAGGTGTATCCCTCTGACCGCCCGGGGCTTTTGTTTGTATGCAATTCCGGGGAAGAAGGGCTGGGAAATCTAAAGGGCGTCCGGAACATATGCGAGGATTATGCCGGTCGGATCACAGCTTTTTGTACCTTTGACAGCCAGCTGGATAAGATCGTAGACCAGGCTGTGGGATCTAAGCGATTTAAGGTCACAGTGCGCACGAAAGGAGGACACTCCTTTAATGATTTCGGCCGGGAAAATGCCATTGAAAGGCTGGCAGGCATCATTGGAGCGCTGTACCGGATCCAGATTCCTAAGCAGGAAAAACGACTTTTAATGTAGGCCAGATCCAGGGCGGAACATCGGTTAATACCATTGCTCAGGAGGCTCATATGCTTTATGAGTTCCGTTCAGACCGGAGGGAACATCTGGACTATATGCAGGATCAGTTTGATAAAGTGATCGAACAGGCCAGAGCGCAGGATGGAGATCGAAACGGAGGTTTTAGGGATTCGTCCCTGCTCCGGCAGCATTGACCCGGAGCGCCAGAGGACTCTTTTAGAGCGGGCCTGCATGGCTGCAGCGCAGGTTACAGGGCAGCGCCCCCAGACAGGCTCCGGTTCCACAGACTGCAATATCCCCATGTCGTTGGGAATCCCCAGCGTCTGCGCGGGCTGCTACCGGGGCAAAGGCGCTCATACCAGAGAGGAATACATTGAAAAATCCTCCATATCCGAGGGGATGAAGGTCGTATTTGGCATGATATTTGGCTGATGTCATAACAGACCTCCCTTTTTCATAAATTAAACAGAGTGTACAGACCGGATGCTTCCGGGGCCGCTCAAGGATGGTCCCGGGAGCATTTTTCGTTGCGGTTTTTACAGATCCAGAGTATAAAAGGGGGAGCCGGAATGACAGAATGGTACAGCAGATCAGAGGAAGAGGTTTTAAGGGAGCTTTCCTCCTGCCGCCGGGGGCTGACCGATGCAGAGGCCCATTCCAGGCTGGAAAAATATGGGAAAAATGTTCTATATGAGCGGGAGGCTGTACCCTGGTGGCAGATTTTTCTAAGTCAGTTTAAGGATCTTCTGGTAGTGATCTTAATGATCGCTGCCGGGATATCCATGGCTACAGGAGATCCGGAGAGCGCTCTGGTTATTTTTACGGTTTTGTTTTTAAATGCCCTGTTGGGAACGATCCAGCACAGGAAGGCGGAAAAATCCCTGGAAAGCCTTCAAAAGCTGTCCTCTCCTGAGGCCAGGGTAGTGAGAGAGGGACAGTCGGTTACCATTCCTTCCTCGAACGTAGTGCCGGGAGACCTGATGATTTTAGAGGCCGGAAGCCTGGTACCGGCAGATGGCCGGCTGCTGGAAGTTTATGGACTTACGGTGAATGAAAGCTCTCTTACCGGAGAATCGCTCAGCGCAGAAAAACATACCGGGTGTCTGAGAACGGAAGGAGAGCGGCTGTCTCCCGGAGATCAGGTCAATATGGTATTTTCCGGTTCTCTGGTTACCTCCGGGCGGGCTGCCGCAGTAGTTACAGCCACAGGAATGAATACGGAGATCGGTTCGATCGCTTCTTTGATGAACCGGGCAGAGGTACAGAAAACACCCCTGCAGATCAGCCTGGATCATTTTTCCGGTCATCTGGCGCTTGGCATTATGGGAATCTGTGTTTTGGTTTTTGGACTCAGTGTTTACCGGAAGGAACCTGTACTGGACGCGTTGATGTTTGCTGTGGCTCTGGCTGTGGCGGCAATCCCGGAAGCATTAAGCTCCATTGTTACCATTGTCCAGGCCATGGGAACCCAGAAAATGGCAAGGGAGCACGCGATCATCAAGGATTTAAAGGCAGTGGAAAGCCTTGGCTGCGTATCTGTGATCTGCTCTGATAAGACGGGAACGCTGACTCAGAACCGTATGGAAACAGAGGCGGTCTACATCAATGGAAGAGAAATGGAGACGGATCAGCTGAAAGAGTATGCGGGATCAGGAAAAAAGGATGCGAAGCTCTTTTTAATGGCAGCCGCTTTAAATAATAATACATCTCCATCTGCCGGGGATAAGGAGGGGATCCGGTGGAGCTGGCCCTGTTTCATATGGTTCAGGCTGCCGGAGCAGTCCCGGAACAGCTGCGCCTGTGCTGTCCAAGAAAAGGGGAGATTCCCTTTGATTCTGCAAGAAAGAGAATGACGACCATCCATGAGGTGCAGGGGGAAGAAATCATGTTTGTTAAGGGTGCTCCGGATGTGCTGCTGGAGCGTTGCACACGGATCATAAATCCTGCCGGAGCAGATCTTGTTCCGTCACGACAGCTTTCTGCTTCCGACCGGGCGGCGATTTTAAATCAGAATCAGGAATGGTCCTTACGGGGGCTCAGGATTTTGGCATTTGCCTGCCGGTTCGGAGCCAAATGGCAGGAGGATCCGGAAACAGACCTTGTGTTTCTGGGGCTTGCGGCAATGATGGATCCGCCCCGGCCGGAGTCACGCCCGGCAGTGGCTGCGGCCCGTCAGGCCGGAATACGCACGGTGATGATCACAGGAGATCACCGGACAACGGCAATGGCTGTAGCAGGCCGGATCGGCATTTTTTTGCCCGGAGATCTGGCGCTTACAGGAGCCCGGCTGGATCAGATGACAGAAGAAGAACTGGAAAAAGCTGCCGCAGATTTCTGTTTATGCCCGCGTATCTCCGGAGCATAAAATACGCATTGTAAAAGCATGGCAGAACCGGGGCATATCGTAGCCATGACGGGCGACGGGGTAAATGATGCTCCCGCCCTGAAAAGCAGATATCGGCATTGCTATGGGTATGGGAGGAACAGAGGTGTCAAAGGATGCCGCCTCCATGATTCTGGCGGATGACAATTTTGCTACGATTATCAAGGCTGCTGCCAATGGAAGAAACGTATACCGCAATATTAAAAATGCCATCCAGTTTCTTTTGTCCGGAAATATGGCAGGGATTCTGTGCGTCCTTTACACTTCGCTTTTGGGGCTTCCTTCCCTTTGCTCCGGTTCATCTGCTGTTTATCAACCTGATCACCGATTCTCTCCCGGCAATCGCCATTGGGATGGAGCCGGCAGAGGATGGACTGCTTAAGAAACCGCCCAGAGACCCGAAGGAAGGGATTTTGACTCCCGGCTTTGTCGGACAGATCTTTTTTCAGGGCGGCCTGATGGCGGGAGCAACCATGTGGGCCTGGAGCCTGGGAATGAGACAGGGGGGAGAAGCTCTGGCCTGTACCATGGCATTTTCTGCGCTTACACTGGCGCGTCTGTTTCACGGCTTTAACTGCCGCAGCAGCTATTCGATCATACAGCTTGGCCTTCTCAGCAATCCGGGCAGTCTGGCGGCATTTATGCTTGGGAGCATTCTTTTGGCAGCGGTTCTTTTTGTGCCGGGGCTGCAGATGTTTTTTGCCGCATCCGATCTCATGCCGGTTCAGGCGGCGGCTGTAGGAATGGCTGCATTTCTTCCTACAGTGGTGATACAGCTGGGAAGGATTTTCAGGGATGCGCAGCAGTAAGAGACTGAAAAAATAGAAATCAGAGCCGAAAAGTAGAAAAAATCGGAAAAATGTGGTACAGTAGACAATAAGTGAGTGCAGAATACAGGAGGCCGTCAATGAAATTTGTTACATATGAGATTGAACATAAGAGAAGACTGGGCGTTATAAACAGGGATGGAACATGGATCTATCCGTTGCGCTCTCTGGATATGGATTATAAAACCATGCAGGAGCTGATCGAGGGCATCAGTGAGTCTGAAAAGCAGCTTCTGGAGTATGTGTCAGGACAGGATCCTTATAAGATCAAAGGGGCAGTTCCCGCAGAGGAGGCTATCCTTCTTGCGCCTATTCCTCATCCTGTGCAGGATGTAATCTGCCTGGGCATCAATTATATGGCCCATGCAGAGGAATCGGCCCGCTATAAGAAAGAGGCCTTTGGCGGAGAGCGCCCCTTTGCCGTATATTTCTCAAAACGGGTCAGCGAAGCTACGGGTACAGGCGCTGAAATCCCCAGTCATAAGGAGTTAGTGCAGGATTTGGATTACGAAGCTGAACTGGCGGTTATTATTGGAAAGGACGCAAAAAATGTGCCTGTCTCCGAGGTGAAAAATTATATTTTCGGTTATACGGTGATCAATGATGTGAGCGCCAGAACCCTTCAGACCCGTCATAAGCAGTGGTATTTCGGCAAAAGCCTGGATGGATTTCTTCCCATGGGGCCTTGTATTGTTACCGCGGAGGAATTTCCCTATCCGCCCAGGCTTTCCATTCAGTCCAGGGTAAACGGAGAGCTTCGCCAGGACAGCAGTACAGAGCTTATGATATTTGGCATTGACCATGTGGTAAGCGAGCTTTCTGCCGGAATGACCCTGAAGGCAGGCACCATTATCGCTACAGGAACGCCGGCCGGTGTGGGAATGGGCTTTGATCCGCCCCGTTTTTTAAAGCCCGGGGATGTGGTGGAGTGCTCCATTGAGGGAATAGGAACCCTGGTAAACCGGGTTTCAGAGTAGAAAAGAAACAGGCACAGCATAAAAGGAGGCCGGGAAAATGGATTACTTATCAATGACCATTGGAAAACAGAAAAACATTGCGTTGATTGCACACGACCAGAAAAAGCATGAACTGATGGACTGGTGTCTGGAGCATAAGGAAGCACTGTCAAAGCATTTTCTGTGCGGGACAGGCACCACAGCCAGGATGATTACAGAGTATACGGGCCTTTCGGTAAAGGGATACAACAGCGGGCCCTTAGGCGGCGACCAACAGATCGGAGCCAAGATTGTGGAAGGAAAGATTGATTTTGTGATTTTCTTTTCCGATCCTCTCACGGCCCAGCCTCACGATCCGGATGTGAAGGCGCTTCTTCGGATCGCACAGGTTTATGACATTCCCATTGCAAACAATAAAGCAAGCGCGGATTTTATGATTGCTTCTCCTCTGATGGAAGAGGAGTATGAGCATGATGTGATCAATTTCAGGCAAAATATTTCAGAACGGGCTCAGACATTGTAGCCGGCAGAAGGGGGAAGCTGTATTTATGGAACAGGTATTATACGATTTGATGGATTGGGCGGGAATTGAGGAGCTGACTTATTCGGAGTCTGCAGATCCTCACAGACTTCTGGGATCTCACATAACAGAAAAGGGGCTTTTGATCCAGGCTCTGTTTCCTACGGCTTCGGCTGTAAAGGTAAAGCTTTCCAATACGGGAAAGACATATGATATGGAGCTGGCAGATGAAGCAGGCTTTTTTGCAGTCCTCATTCCCAGAAAGACGAAAACAGCCTATACGCTTTTAGTGACCTATGATAATGGGGCGGAGGAAGAAGTTACAGATCCTTACGCCTTTGGCCCTCAGTATACGGAGCGGGAGCTCAAGAAGTTTGAAGCGGGAATTTTCTATAACATCTATGAGAAAATGGGTGCTCATCCCATGACAATAGACGGTGTGGAGGGTGTATATTTTTCCGTATGGGCCCCTTGTGCCATGAGAGTCAGCGTGGTAGGAGATTTTAACCTCTGGGACGGCAGACGCCATCAGATGAGGAAGCTGGGGAGGGAGATGTATTTGAGCTGTTCATTCCCGGCTTAAAACCAGGCTGCCTTTATAAGTATGAGGTGAAAACGCGGGCCGGGGAACCCATGTTAAAATGTGATCCCTATGCCAACTATGCAGAGCTGCGCCCCAATAATGCCTCCATTGTGTGGGATATTGGAAACTATCAGTGGAAGGATCAGGAGTGGATGAAAAGGGCCGCTTCTGATACAAAGGACAAGCCGTTTAATATCTACGAAGTTCATCTGGGCTCCTGGATCCGCAAGGCGTTTGCAGAGGATGAAAATGGAAATGTGATTGCCGGGTCTGAGTTCTATAATTACCGGGAATTGGCTGTAAAGCTGGCTGATTATGTAAAGAATATGGGATATACCCATGTGGAACTGATGCCGGTGATGGAGCATCCCTTAGACGCTTCCTGGGGATATCAGGTGACAGGGTATTATGCGCCCACCAGCCGATACGGAACCCCGGATGATTTCATGTATTTTATGGATTATATGCATGAAAACGGCATCGGGGTGATCCTTGACTGGGTACCGGCTCATTTCCCCAGAGATGCCTATGGCATGGCCTGCTTTGACGGTACCTGTGTATATGAACACGCAGATCCCAGACAGGGTTCTCACCCCCACTGGGGAACTCTGATTTACAATTACGGCCGTCCCGGCGTATCCAATTTCCTGATCGCAAACGCCTTATTCTGGGCTGAAAAATATCACGCAGACGGTATCCGTATGGATGCAGTTGCTTCCATGCTGTATCTGGACTACGGCAAAAATGACGGCGAGTGGGTAGCCAATATGTACGGCGGAAATGAAAATCTGGAAGCCGTAGAATTCTTAAAGCATTTAAACAGCGTATTTAAGGGACGCAAAGACGGCGCTGTGCTGATCGCAGAGGAGTCCACAGCATGGCCCATGATCACCGGAAATCCAAAGGACGGCGGTCTTGGCTTTGACTACAAGTGGAATATGGGCTGGATGAATGACTTCACCAACTATATGCGCTGTGATCCCTATTTCCGAAAAAATAATTACGGCGGGCTTACCTTTTCCATGCTCTATGCCTACAGTGAAAACTTTGTCCTGGTATTTTCCCATGACGAGGTGGTTCACGGAAAAGGCTCCATGATGGGGAAAATGCCAGGAGAAACTCTGGAAAAGAAAGCAGAAAATCTGCGCGCTGCGTACGGCTTTATGATGTCCCATCCGGGCAAGAAGCTGCTCTTTATGGGACAGGACTTTGGCCAGATTGACGAGTGGAATGAAAATGCTTCTCTGGAATGGGAACTTTTGCAGTATCCTCTTCACAAAAATATGCAGAGCTATGTAAGGGCATTAAACCACATGGTTCTGGAGCATCCGGCTCTTTACGAGGAGGACTTTGACCCCAGTGGATTTGAGTGGATCAACTGCAGCTATCATGAAGAAAGCATGGTTTTATATGTACGCAGAAGCAAAGACGGAAAGGAAACGCTGCTCTTTATCTGCAACTTTGATAATGTGGAGCATGAGAAATTCCGTCTGGGAGTACCGTTTGCAGGCAAATATAAGGAAATCTTCAACAGTGACGCCAGGGAATTCGGCGGTCAGGGCAGGATCAACGCCCGCGCAAGAGCTCGAAGAAGATTCCATGGGATGACAGAGAGAACTCCATCGAATGCAATATCCCGCCAATGAGCTTTCTGGTATTTTCCTGTACGCCGGAAGCTGGCAAAAAGAAGGCCGGGAGGGCTGCAAAAAGCTCTGTTAAGGAGGCTGCCGCAAAGAAGGAGCCAGAGACCGGCGGAAGAAAGACAGCCGTGGTGAAAGAGGAGCCGAAGAAGCTGGCTACAGCCAGGGAAGAACCTAAAAACTTTCTACTACAAAAGAGGAACCTAAAAAGATAGTGGAGGCAAAGAGCCGGGAAAGAACCCAAAAGACGGCTCAATCTTTCAAACGCACTGAGTCGTAAAACACAGGAGGGGCCGAGGATACAGACAGAAAGGAAACGCAGATTATAATACAGATCTATGCTTCGTAATATATGGTTAACGATTTCCATCAAAAAGAAGATCGGTATTTTTGCAGCCATGGTCATTTTGATCATGGCTCTTTCGGCTACGTTCAGTATTTGTATTATGAACTTCTCGCTGGGAGGCTTCAATACCATTTTAAATGACAATTCCCGCTGCCATGATTTTCAGGAGGCACTGGATCTTGAGATTGAGTCCTTTGCGGATTATATCCGCGATGCCACACCTGATACGAGAGATCAGTATGTTCTGTCCTGCGTCCGTACAGAGCGCTGTCTCCGCTCCCTTCCCTTTGACTATGCCCGGATTGGCACAGAGCGCTACGCCCGCACCTGGAGTATTTTAAATGGTTATGAAACCTATCAGGCCTATCGGGATGAGCTTGCTGAGACACAGGTAAGGGAAAGCGATTTTGTGGAACGGCTGTACCGGGTGTACAAGATGCAGGAATATCTTCAGACCTATGCCAGACGTCTGGTGCAGGTCACTTTAAAAGAAGGGAATGACAGTTATCAGGAAAAAGTACCTGTATTTTATAACATGCCCTATCTGATTCTGGCTATTTCCGCCGTCTTTATGGGTTTTGTGATGTTTTTAACCAAAATCCTCTCCAACGCGCTGGTATCTCCGGCAGTCCTTCTGGCCCAGTGCGCCAGAAAAATCGCCAAAAATGATTTTACCGGAGAAGATACCTCTGTAGAAAACCGGGATGAAATGGGCGAACTGGTGCGGGCATTTAACAAAATGAAACGGTCTACAAAGGGGTATATTGATACATTAAAGGAGAATCACCGTATGTCCGAACTGCTTCACAGGAAGAGATCGAAAGGGTAGAGATGGAAAAGCAGCTTAGCGGAGCCAGGCTGGAGCTGCTGAAAAGTCAGATCAATCCCCATTTCCTCTTTAATACTCTGAATATGATCGCATGCATGGCAAAGCTGGAGGAGGCGGTTACGACAGAGCGGATGATCAGCAGCATGAGCAGCCTGTTCCGGTATAACTTAAAGACCTCAGAGCAGATCGTAACCCTTGCCAGGGAACTGAAGGTGGTGCAGGATTATATGTATATTCAGCAGATGCGTTTTGGAAGCCGTATTCTCTACAGCTGTGATCTTAAGGTTGATGCAGAGCAGGCTATGATTCCGGCCTTTACGCTGCAGCCTGTGGTGGAAAATGCCATGGTTCATGGTTTGTCAAAGAAGGAACAGGGCGGAAGAGTTCACGTAAGGATTTGGGAACAGGGAAACAAGGCTTGTTATTTCTGTAGCCGATACGGGGCTCGGAATGTCTGAGGAGCGTCTGGCAGAGGTCACGGAGGCCATGAAGGAGCGCCGGACCTCCAGGATTGGAATAGGACTGGGAAATATTTACAAGCGTATCCACATGATGTACAAACAGGGAGAATTCCGGATCGCCAGCATAGAAGGACGGGGCACGGTGATTCAGATGTTCATTCCTCAGGAAAAGCATAACAGGGGGGATAAATAATGTACCGAATGTTGATAGCGGATGATGAAATGATAGAGCGGGCTGTACTGTATAAAATGCTCAATAAAAATCTGGAAGGCCAGTGTGAGATCTATCAGGCAGAAAACGGCAGACAGGCACTGGAGCTGTATGAAAAGGAGAAGATCCAGATTGCTGTTTTAGATATAGAGATGCCGGGGATCAACGGGATCCAGGCAGCAGAGAAAATCAGGGAAAAGATAAGGATTGTGTGATCATTTTCCTTACAGCTTTTGATGAATTTTCCTATGCAAAGAAAGCTATTTCTGTAAGGGCCATTGATTATGTGCTTAAGCCATATGATGAAAATGAGCTTATGCTTGTGATCGAGGAGGCCATGCGCATGGTAGAAGAGCAGGGGCAGAGGAAGGAGATGGAACAGTTCTTTCAAAATGAATCGGAGGAAGCTGATTTTGAAGAAGATCCGGTTCAGCCGGAGGATGATAATGATCACATGAGCCGTGTAGGGGCCATGATCCGCTCGTTTATTGAAGAAAATTATATGTATGACATTTCCATGCAGGAGCTGGCACGGAGGATGAACTACTCAGAGCCCTATTTCTGCAAGCTTTTTAAACAGTACTTTGACCAGAATTTTACTGCTTATCTCACCGAGTACCGCATTGCTGAGGCAAAAAAGCTTTTGGAGCAGCCCACTTTTAATATAAAGGATGTGGGAAAAGCGGTAGGCTACAGTGATTCCAATTACTTTACAAAGGTATTTAAGAGGATCACCGGACAGAGTCCGACGGAGTATCGGAATGGGTGATAAGGAAAAATATAAAGAAAATATAAAGAAAGTTAAAATTATACTACGATTCGCAAAAATTTACCATGTTCATTGTGCGCTTTTCCTTATATAATGAAATCAACATAAATAAAGCGTTAAGATATATATCAAAAACGTGAATGATGTATTAAGAGGAGGATGTGTAACATGAAGAAAAGATGGTTAAGCACAGCACTTTGCGCAGCAATGGCTGCAGGTACTCTGGCAGGCTGCGGTCTGAAGACACCAGAGACTACGACAGCTGCTCCGGCTGCAACTGAGGCTGCAAAGGAGGAGACCAAGGCAGAAGAGAAGACTGAGGCGGCAGAGGGTGAGACCAAGGCAGAGGCAGCAGCTTCCGGCAAGTATGACACTGCAAATATGCCTGAGGTAACTCTGGTATACGCAGAGGTTAACCCACTGGATACGATCGTTGGCCAGATGGCTACCGATTTCAAGGAAAAGGTTGAAGAGCTTTCCGATGGAAAGATGACAATCGACGTACAGGCCAGCGGCGTTCTGGGTTCTGAGAATGACGTTCTGGATACCATGTTAGGCGGCGGCGGTACCATTGATATGTCCCGTATTTCCGCATTCGCATTAAATGGCTACGGCGCAAAGAAGTCTCTGCTTCTTTCCATTCCTTATACATTTGCTGACCGTGAGCATTTCTGGAACTTCGCAACCAGCGATCTTGCTGATGAGTTCTTAGCAGAGCCGGTTGAGCAGGGCCTGGGCGTAAGAGGTCTGTTCTACGGTGAGGAAGGCTTCCGTCACTTCTTCTTTAAGGAAGAGGCTAACACACTTGAAGACTTAAAGGGCTTAAAGATCCGTGTTTCCAATGATCCTGTTATGACAGGTATGGTAGCCGGACTGGGCGCTAACGCAACTGTTGTTTCCATGAACGAGCTGTACTCCGCACTGCAGACAGGTGTTGTTGACGCTGCTGAGCAGCCGATCGCAAACTATGCTTCCAATGCATTCCCTGAGGTTGCACCTTACCTGATGCTGGATGGACATACTCTGGGCGCTGTTCAGGTTGTTATCACAGACGAGGCATGGAACGGACTGACCGAGGATCAGCAGGCTATCCTTATGGAGGCAGGCGAGTACGCTTCTGCTAACAACCGTAAAAATTCTGAGAACAAAGAGAATGAGGTTCTGGAGCAGCTTAAGGCTGACGGCGTAACCGTTGTTGAGGTTGAGGATAAGGCTCCATGGAAAGAGGCTTGTAAAGATGTAATCGAGTCCAATACTTCCGATCAGGCTGAACTGTATCAGCAGCTCCTTGATATGGAGTAATCTTGCAGTAAATTTGTAACTGACAGGACACAGAGAGTTTTGGATATTTTCTGTGTCCTGTTTTGGTATCACGGAACCTGTTAAAATGTTGTTAACAGACATCCGAATACACAATAAAGAAAAGGGGGAAAATCTGAAATGCCAGAGATTTTCAACAAAATCGACAAGATCAAACCGGCGTATGACCTGGTATACAAGGTTGTACTGCTGATCTGCAAGCTGCTTCTGGTTGCGGATATTGTGATCACATCCATGTCTGTTGTGGGCCGTTACGTTTCCTTTATTCCCGACCCGGCCTGGAGTGAAGAAGTAGTTCTTACCTGTATGTCCTATATGGCAGTGCTTTCTGCAGCGCTGGCCATCCGCAGAGGCGCTCATATCCGTATGACCGCATTTGACAATTACTTACCGAAAAAGGTAGTAACCTTCCTTGATATCCTTGCAGATGTTGCCGTACTGGTACTGGCTGTGATCATGATCACAGTGGGCTGGAAATATGCAACCGGCATTGGTTCCAAGGGTACTTATGTAAGTATGCCAAAGGTATCCAGATTCTGGATGTACTTCCCGGTTCCTTTAGCCGGAGTGGCTATGGTTGTGTTTGAGATTGAGGCTCTTTACAATCATGTGAAAAAGATCTTTGTAAAGGAGGAAGCAAAATAATGGATGCGAATACATTTGCAATTTTAGTTTTACTTGGAAGCTTTTTCCTGATGATCTTCCTGCGTTTCCCCATCGCTTATGCGGTTGCTCTTTCTTCCGTATTCTGTCTGGTAGCTCAGGGACATAACCTGACTACGATCTGCCAGCAGATGGTAAAGGGAATCAGTTCCTTCAGCCTGATGGCTGTTCCGTTCTTTATCACCATGGGATGCCTTATGGGCTCCGGCGGTATTTCCGAAAAGCTGATCGCTCTGGCAAATGCCTGCGTGGGCTGGATGCGCGGCGGTATGGCAATGGTAAACATCGTTGCTTCCTATTTCTTCGGCGGTATTTCCGGTTCTGCATCTGCAGATACAGCTTCCTTAGGTTCCATCCTGATCCCTATGATGGTTGACCAGGGCTATGACGGAGATTTCTCCACTGCAGTTACGATTACATCTTCCTGTGAGGGACTGTTAGTACCTCCAAGCCACAACATGGTTATCTACGCTACCACAGCCGGCGGTATTTCCGTAGGAAGCCTGTTCTTAGCAGGATATATTCCAGGCGCTCTGTTAGCTGCTTCCCTGATGATCGGCTCTTACATTATTTCTGTAAAGCGCAATTATCCAAAGGGCGACAAGTTCAGCATGAAGGTGCTGTTAAAGCAGTTCAGCGTTTCCTTCTGGGCTCTGGCAGCCGTTCTGATCGTTGTAGTAGGCGTAGTAGGCGGTGTGTTCACAGCTACTGAGTCCGCAGCGATCGCTGTTATCTATAGTCTTCTTGTAAGTGTATTTATCTACAAGGGACTTGACTGGAAGGGCGTATGGAGAGTTTTAGGCGACTGCATCGACACACTGTCTATCGTACTGATCCTGATCGCAACCTCCAGTATTTTCGGTTACTGCCTGACACAGCTCCATGTGCCGGATCTGGCAGCAACTGCTATTACAAACTTTACCAACAACCCAATCGTACTGGCACTGCTGTTAAACCTGATCCTTCTGGTTTTAGGCTGTATCATGGATATGGCTCCGATCATCCTGATCGCAACTCCTATCCTTCTGCCGATCGCAACCTCTATCGGTATCGATCCCATTCAGTTCGGTATCATGGTAGTATTAAACTGCGGTATCGGCCTTCTGACTCCTCCGGTTGGTTCCGTTCTTTTCATCGGTTCCGCCATTGCAAAGCTGCCAATGGAGAAGGTTGTAAAAGCTACCCTTCCATTCTACCTGTGCATGATCATTACGCTGCTTCTGATCACATTTGTACCGGCAATCAGCCTGTGGCTGCCTCAGGTATTGGCATAACAGCAGAAATCATTTATAATTAACAATCATGAAGCCGTTCTGATGCTTTATCAGGACGGCTTTAAAAATCACTTCGGAGGAAGGCTTATGTATCAATATACCTATCGTCTCAGCAATGGAGAATACTGGCGTCTGTCTATGTACTATACGTATGGATCTATGGTAGGCGTGTGCAATCTGATATTTACAGCGGCTTTATTTATCCTTACCTATGTAAAATGGGGAGGAGCAGGATGGGGCTACCGGGCCATGCTGATCTTAGGCTGCAGTCTGTTTACCGTGCTTCAGCCCCTGGCGATCTGGAGACGTTCCAAAAAGATTGCTTCAGCGATCAAAGAGGATACTCATATCATGATTGACGGCAAGGGGATCCATGTGACTGTGGGAACGGCTCATACGGATATTGTATGGGACAAGATCCGCCGTATTTCAAAGAAACCGGATATGCTGGTGATCTTTTCCGATACGACCCATGGATATGTGCTTACGGACCGGGTGCTGGGAGGAGACCGTGAAGCGGTCTATTCGTTTATCACTGCCCGTATGAATCATGGAAAAAAGTAAGGAGGAAGCAGTGAAAGGGAAGAGAAACATCCTGGCTGCCGGCCTGATCCTGGCGTTGTCCGCCTCGGTATGGGGGTGCCAAAGCAGAGAGAAGGGGGCCGGGGAAGAAAATGTACCAGAGTTTGTGCTGACCTATGCGGAAAATCAGGCAGAGGACTATCCTACTACTCAGGGAGCTTACAGATTTGCAGAACTGGTAAAGCAGAGAACCGGAGGAAAGGTGGAAACCTGATCAATGCCGAGGGGATTCTGGGGGATGAGAGAACGGTGATCGAGCAGCTTCAGTTCGGCGGCGTTGATTTTGCCCGTGTGTCTCTGTCGCCTTTATCGGAATTTGTGCCGGAATTGAATGTCCTTCAGCTTCCCTATCTGTATACAGGTGCGGAGCATATGTGGAAGGTGCTGGAAGGGGAAATCGGGGACAGCTTTTTAGGTTCCTTTGAGGGCTCCAGTCTGGTAGCTCTTTCCTGGTATGACGCAGGAGCCAGAAATTTTTACAATTCGGTCCGTCCCATAGAGAAGCTGGAGGATATGAAGGGGCTTACCATCCGTGTTCAGGAGTCGGAGCTTATGAGCGACAGCATCCGCGTGCTGGGAGCTGTGCCGAAGCAGATGGCTTACGGGGAAGTTTATTCCGGTCTTCAGACCGGGGAAATCGACGGAGCGGAAAATAACTGGCCCTCTTATGAGTCCACAAGGCATTATGAGGTAGCCAGGTATTACACCATCGATGAGCATACCCGAGTGCCGGAGCTGCAGCTGGCGGCCCAGTCCACCTGGGATAAGCTGCCTGAGGAGTACAGGATCATTATTACCCAGTGTGCCAAAGAATCCGCAAGGTATGAGCGTTCTCTGTGGAAGGAGCGCGAAGCACAGTCTGAGCAGAATATCCGTGAAGCAGGCTGTATCATAACAGAGCTTTCCAAAGAAGAAAAGTCCCGCTTTCAGGCTGCGGTTATGCCTATGTACGGAAAATACTGCAGCGATTATGTGGATATGATCGACCGGATTGTGGCAGAGGGAGATAAGGAAAAATCACGTCCGGTTCATCCTTGTGGAATGACGGTAAGGTATGCTATAATAGCCCCATAACCGGATGGCTCTTATGGATCCATACAGGCACAGACAAAGGAGAAGGGACGGTGGACGTTATGAATAAAGTAATTACAGTAAGCCGTGAATTTGGAAGCGGTGGACGCGAGCTGGGAGTAAAGCTGGCAGATGCGCTGGGGATTCCTTTATGATAAGGAACTGATTTCCATGGCTGCCGACGATATCAATATTGCGGAAGAAGCATTTCGCAGGTATGACGAGCATATTGTGGTGGAAGATCCCCTGGATCGGAATTTTTATCATGCATTTTCTGACATTTACCAGGTTCCCATGTCGGATCAGATTTTCGTGGCGCAGTCGAATGTGATCCGCCGTCTGGCATCCCATGGCCCCTGTATTATTGTCGGCCGGTGTGCTGATATGGTATTGAGGACAGCATCAATATTTTTGTTTATGCAAAGATGAAAAACAGGATCCGCCGTATGATGGAGCTGGAGCCGGGATCGGATGAAAAGGAAATGGAGCGCCGGATCCGTGAGGTAGACCGGAAGCGGAAGGATTATTATCAGTATTATACTGGAAATACCTGGGGAAAGGCGCAGAATTATCATCTGTGCGTAGACAGCGGACTCGTAGGAGTGGACGGCTGTCTCAGAGCAGTGACGGCATATCTGGGAGAGTTGTGCCGGGATCTGTCTTAAAAAAAGAAAATATATGTTTTATGAATATTATTTTTCCAAAGGCTCATACTAGGAGTGTACAAAGGAAGTACAAATCAAAAAACAGGTGAGTCCATGGAAAAGCCCGGTAAAAACTGAAGAAATTTTTAATCATAACAGGAACCACAGGATTGGTCTATGCAGGTTTAAAGTACCTGCTGCCTCTTGTGGCTCCTTTTTTCATTGGCTATACGCTGGCCTTGATCCTGCGCCCTTCGGTCCGTTTTATCCGGTATCGTTTTCAGTTTTCTGCATTTGGAAAAACATGGAAAATTCCCTCTGGATTGATCGGAGCAGCAGAAATAGGGATTATATTTGGCGGTCTGGGGATTTGGGTCTGGCAGGGAATCCTGCGCCTGTGCCGGGAACTGCAGCTTCTGGCAGTCCGTCTGCCTGTGGATCATGGATTTTGACAGCCGGATGGCGGAATACTGTATGAAAATGGAACGGGCAGCAGGCTTAAAGTCCGGCTGTCTGTTTGAAACAGCAGCTGAAATGACAGCCACATTGGGGGAGAAGGCGAAAGAAAGCCTGATGCCTTTTCTTATGACAAATTCCCTGCCTGCAGCGGCTTTTTTTATACGTCTGACTCTCGTTTGCCTGGTTTCCTTTCTGGCGGCCGTCTTGAGTCTTCAGGAGATGGAAGAGCTTCGGCACAGGCGGGATCAGTCCTTGTTTCGCAGAGAGTTTAATCTTATCGGGAGCCGCCTGGTACAGACCGGGAAGGCATGGTTTAAAAGCCAGGGCATCATCCTTCTTTTAACCTGTGGTTTGAGTATAGGAGCCATGATCTGGATGGGAAATCCATATGCTGTTTTGGCAGGCACAGCCATAGCTCTTCTGGACGCCCTGCCTCTTTTGGGAGCAGGGGCTGTCCTTCTGCCCTGGGCTTTTTTGTGCGTGCTGGGAGGACAGTGGAAGGATGCTTTGATCCTTTCGGCTCTCTATCTGGCCTGTTACTTTGCGCGCCAGTATCTGGAAGCGAAGTATATGGGCAGTGAGGTTGGCTTATCTCCTCTGGAAACACTGGCGGCAGTGTATGTGGGAATGGAATTATTTGGTTTTTTGGGATTTATTTTAGGGCCTCTGGGACTGCTTTTGATCGAGGATCTGACAGAGATATGGGAAGAAGGAGCAGACAGAGGGAAACTTACTTGACAGGCAGAAGCTTTGGCTGATAGACTGGTATTAGAAATGATGGGAGAGGACATGAAAATGTTTGATGTGGAGCAGGTAAAAGCCTTAAATGATCTGGAGAGAATGGTCTATGAATATGTTGTAAAAGATCCTGAAAAGGTGAAATATATGAGGATTCGGGAGCTGGCTGATGAGGTACATGTTTCAACGTCTACCATTCTGCGGTTTTGTAAAAAAATGGGATGTAGCGGCTATTCAGAATTTAAGCTGCAGCTTCGGGATTATCAGACCAGGAAGGATCAGGCAAACGTAAGGGATGATATTTCAGAAGTCGTTGACTTTCTTAAAAAAACCGCAGCGCAGGAGTTTGAAGATAAGCTGGAAATGCTGGCAGAGGTTATTTTTCATGCAAACCATGTTTTTCTGGTAGGCAGCGGTATGTCGGGGATCGTGGCAAAATATGGAGCGCGGTATTTTTCAAGTATGGGTAAATTCTGCCTGTATATTGATGAACCGCACTATCCTACAGAGAGCAGTTTTTTAAAGGACAGTCTTGTGATCGTATTTTCTGTATCGGGGGAATCCGGAGATACCATCCGGCATGTTATGCGGTTTAAGGAGCAGAACTGCCGGATCCTCAGCATCACGAATACGGAAAACTGCACCATAGCAAAGCTGTCTGATCATAATATTGCATATTATGTCAGCTATATGCGGCTGGGTGATTATGATGTTACAACCCAGATCCCGGCGGTGAGTATTGTGGAACGTCTGGGCAAGAAGCTGTACCGCTATACCTCTAAAGGGCCAGGAGCTATTTGATAAAACATTCTGTTACATATAAAAAACAAGTGATTAAAGGTGTCACTTGTTTTTTTAGGCCCTGAAAGCGATGACAGTAGATGATTCCCTTCGTATAATGTATCTATCAAAATCCTTAAGGGGGAAAAGAAAATGGCAAAAGATTATACGGTTATTTCCAGAAAAATCGTAGAGCAGATTGGTGGGATCGACAACATTGCAAACGTTACTCACTGTATGACCCGTCTCCGCTTTGTGTTAAAGGATGAAACACTGGCAGATGACGAGGCAGTAAAAGCAATTGACGGTGTTATGGGTCTGGTAAAACAGGGAGGACAGTACCAGATCATCATCGGCAACCATGTAGGAACCGCTTATCAGGAGGTTTTAAAACTGGGAAATTTTGGCGAGCAGAGTGAAATTGCCAAAGGTGAGAAGAAAGAACCTCTGACACTGAGAAAAAAGTGGGAAATAACATTCTGGATGCGATTGTGGGAACCATGTCCCCGCTGATTCCGGCTATCATCGGCGGCTCCATGGTAAAGCTTCTGGTTATGCTCCTTGGAATGGCAGGTATCCTGTCTGCTGATTCAGAAACCTATAAGCTGATCAATACCATTGGCGACGGAGCATTCTACTTCCTTCCGATGCTGGTAGCAGCGTCCGCAGCAAAGAAATTTAAGACGGATATGTTTCTGGCAATTTCCATTGCAGGAGTTCTGATTCATCCGGATTTCAGAAGCATGATGGAGGCAGTTACAGTAGGCGATACAGCGGCTCATTTTATGGGAATCCCCATTGCTTCCGTAAAGTATACCTATACCGTTATCCCGTCAATCTGTATGACATGGATTCTGTCCTATATTGAGCGGGGCGTTGATAAGATCACTCCGGCTGTGACAAAGAACTTCTTAAAGCCCATGCTGATTCTTCTGATTGCGGCTCCCATTGCTATTTTAATCATTGGGCCGGCAGGTATATATGTAGGAGAAGGCATTTCCTCATTCGTTTTCGCAGTTCAGGACAAGCTTGGCTTTGTGGCAGTAGGAATCATGGGCGCGATCTGGCCGCTCCTTGTAATTACCGGTATGCACCGTGTATTTACGCCAACTATTTTACAGACTATTTCCGAGACGGGAATGGAGGGTACAGTAATGCCCTCTGAGATCGGAGCAAATCTTTCACTGGGCGGCGTATCTCTTGCAGTTGCATTAAAAACAAAGAACAGTGAGCTTCGACAGACGGCTCTTGCGGCAGCATCTTCTGCTCTGATCGCAGGAACTACAGAGCCTGCTCTCTATGGCGTTGCAGTGCGCTTAAAGCGTCCTCTTCTGGCTTCTCTGATCACAGGCTTTGTTTGTGGCTGTCTGGCCGGAATCGGAGGGCTTGCCAGCCGTTCTATGGTATCGCCCAGCGTTCTCACCGGAGTACAGTTTATCGATCCGGCGAATCCGGGAAGAAGTATTGCGTGGATTGCAGGCATCACCATTTTATCCATTGTCCTGTCCTTTGTGCTGACACTGGTGATCGGTTTTGAGGATATTCCAGAAGAGGAGAAATAACATTGAGTGATTTCAGAGTACCGGAGAATTTTTTATGGGGAGGAGCCATTTCTGCCAATCAGGCAGAAGGAGCTTATCGGGAAGGAGGCCGTGGGATCAGCAATATCGACCTGATCCCCCACGGTTCCAGTCGTATGGATGTGAAGCTGGGAAAGGTTTCTGATCCTGAGCTGCAGACAGATGCCTTTTATCCCAGCCATGAGGCGATTGATTTTTATCATCATTATAAAGAGGATCTGGCCTTAATGGGGGAATTGGGACTTAAGGTATTCCGCACCTCTATTTCCTGGTCCAGACTGTTTCCTGAGGGAGATGAGGCATTCCCCAATCCGGAAGGAATCGCTTTTTATAAAGACCTGTTTAAGGAATGCCGCAGATATGGGATGGAGCCTCTGGTTACGCTGTGCCATTTTGATGTGCCGTATGGCCTGATCCGGAAATATGGCTCCTGGAGAAGCAGAGAGGTGATCGGCTGCTTTGTACGGTATGCAAAAACATGCTTCAGGGAATTAAAGGGACTGGTAAAATACTGGCTTACATTTAATGAAATCAATATTGTGCTGCACAGTCCGTTTTCAGGGGCAGGAATTGCCTTTGCAGAGGAAAACAGAAATCAGGTTATTTATCAGGCGGCTCACCATATGCTTGTAGCAAGCGCTCTTGTCACAAAAGCAGCCCATGAAACAGATCCAGAAAATAAAGTGGGCTGTATGCTGGCCGGAGGAAGCTTTTATCCGTATTCCTGTAATCCGGAGGATGTATGGGAGTCTGTAAAAAAAGAACAGGAAAATCTGTTTTTCATTGATGTGCAGGTTCGCGGACATTATCCCAGCTATGCTAAAAAGCTTTTCAGGGAAAAGGGTATCTGTCTGAATATGGAGCCGGAAGATTCGGATATCTTAAAAAATACAGTTGATTTTATGTCCTTCAGCTATTATTCCAGCCGCTGTGTGGCTGCGGATATGGCGGATAAGATGTCAAATGAGGGAAATGTGGTGAAATCCGTGAAAAACCCCTGGCTGAAAACAAGCCAGTGGGGATGGGCCATTGACCCTCTTGGTCTTCGGATCACAATGAATCAGCTTTATGACCGCTATCAGAAACCGCTTTTTATTGTAGAAAATGGTCTTGGCGCAAGAGATGTGCTCACACCGGAAGGAACGGTTGAGGATGATTACCGGATCGACTATCTGAAAAAGCACATTGAGGCGATGAAGCTGGCAATGGAAGACGGAGTAGAGCTTATGGGCTATATTGTTTGGAGCTGTATTGACCTGGTGTCTGCATCTACAGGGGAGATGAGCAAACGATATGGGTTTGTTTATGTAGACAGAGATGATGAAGGAAAAGGAAGTCTTAAGAGACAGAAAGAAATCCTTTACTGGTATCAGGATGTAATCGAAGCAATGGGGAGTATTTATAAACACTTAGAAAATACAAAAATAAAAGGCACCACAAAAATTTTTGTATAAAGTGGCTATAAAAGAGCTTGGTTTTTCGATACTTTTTAGGATAGACAAATAAAATGGGAATGCTTATAATGAAAGTAACTTCATAAAAGCAGATTTTTTATGTATATCCTGGAGATTGGTCCAGTTTCTACCAACTGCCGTAAATAGTTGACTACATAGTTTCATGGGGCTGGTTTTGGGCGGCCGCCATGCAGCTGTGCGCGGTCTTTGGGGCAGATATGAGCAGATTTAGGTTCCGCGTTGGCGGAACCTTTTTTAGTTCATAGGAAAGAGCATCCTATGAAATTCAGTGGGTTACACAAGCAGAGATTATCTGTAGAGAAAGGAGGGATGAGGCAGAACGCACGCAGACTGGCTGCTGATGAAGAAAAATGTGAAAGAGAGGACATAACATTGGAAAAAAGGGAAGGTTTTTTCGAACGGTTTTTTGGGATTTCACAAAGCGGCTCTAATATGCGCACAGAGGTTTTGGCAGGGATCACCACCTTTATCACGGTGGCGTATATCCTGATCCTGAATCCTCAGATCCTGGCTGATCCATTTGTCATCGGGGGAGACATGGATATGGCCTCTAAAATCTCCAACGGCGTATTTATTGGAACCTGCATCGGCGCTTTTATTGGTACGATTCTGTGTGCGGTATATGCCAAGGTGCCTTTAGCTCAGGCTCCCGGTATGGGGCTGAATGCATTTTTTGCCTATACGGTTGTGCTGGGAATGGGGTATACTTATCATCAGACATTGACAATTGTATTTATTTCAGGCGTACTGTTTATCGTAATCACGGCAGTGGGACTGCGCCAGGCGATTATCCGGGCCATACCGGAGCCGATTAAAATGGCGATCACGCCGGGAATCGGCCTGTTTATCACCATTGTGGGCTTAAAGAATGCGGGGCTGGTTGTAAGCAATCCCTCTACGCTTGTAAGCATGGTTGATTTTGCCCAGTGGAGAAATGGCGTGGATACACAGCTGATCTGCGGCGCTCTGGTGGCTTTGATCGGACTGATTGTCATAGGAGTTCTTCACACAAAGAATGTAAAGGGTTCGATTCTCTGGGGAATTGTAGCAGCCACAGTGGTAGGAATCCCTCTGGGAGTGACAAAGCTGTCTGCCTTTGACCTGGATCTGGCTGCAAAATTCAGAGATTTTGGTGAGGTTTCTCTGTTTAAAATGGATGTGGCAGGCCTGTTTGAGGGAAAGAGTGTTACAGATGCCATTTTTACTATTATTATGCTGGTACTCAGCTTTTTCACTGGTAAATATGTTTGACTCAATGGGAACACTTATGGGAGCAGGACGCCAGTCCGGTCTGATCGATGAGAACGGAGAAGTGATTCATATGCAGGAAGCACTGATGGCGGACGCGATTTCCACAGCAGCAGGAGCATTAGTGGGTACTTCTACCGTAACGACTGTAGTGGAATCCAGCGCAGGCATTGCAGCAGGAGGACGGACTGGAATGACCAGCCTAGTAACAGCAGCTCTTTTCCTTGGAGCCATTATTTTTGCCCCGGTTGTAAGCATTGTGCCGGCAGCGGCAACTGCACCGGCTCTGATCTTTGTGGGCGTTCTGATGCTGAGCAATATCAAGGATGTTGATTTTTCGGATATGACAAACGGACTTCCGGCTTTCTGTACCGTTGTATTTATGCCTTTTACCTATTCAATTGCAAACGGGATTGCAATGGGGCTTATTACATACTGCCTTCTGAAGATCCTTGCAAGAAGACCGAAGGAGGTAGAAGTACTGACAGGACTGATCGCTGTGGTATTTGTGTTCCGCTATGCATTTATGACCCTTAGATAAAGGGAATTGTAAGGAGGATGGAATCTATGGAACAGAAACATTTGCACTGAAGGGAATATCATTTATACAAAGGAGCGAACCCTATTTGAAGTGATGGAACAGGGCTGGCTGGTATGTGAAGAAGGCCGGGTTCGGGATGTGTATTCGGTGCTTCCGGAGGAATTAAAGGGCATACCCGTGGAGGATATGGAGGGACCGCCTGATTATCCCCGGACTGACGGATCTCCATATCCATGCTCCTCAGTATACATTCCGCAGCCTTGGAATGGACATGGAGCTGTTGGAGTGGCTGGAAACAAATACATTTCCGGAGGAGTCCAAATATAAGGATGCGGAGTATGCCCAAAAGGCCTATGAAATGTTTGCAGAGCAGTTGAAAAGAGCGCTACCGTGCGGGCCTGCATTTTCGGGACCATTCACAATGAGGCCACGCTGATTCTGATGGATCTTTTAGAGGAGGCCGGGCTTCACACCATGGTTGGAAAGGTAAATATGGACCGCAACAGCCCGGATTATCTATGTGAGCCATCAGCTGAGGCTTCCGCTCAGGCTACCAGGGAGTGGCTGAAGGCCGTAGCTGACCGGAAGTATAAGCATACCAGACCGATTCTGACTCCGCGTTTTACTCCCAGCTGTACAGATGAGCTGATGGAGCTTTTAAAGGAGATTCAGACGGAAACCCATCTTCCGATGCAGTCTCATCTATCAGAAAATCCGGGGGAAATTGCCTGGGTGAAGGAGCTTTGTCCCTGGTCTGAATTTTATGGCGATGCTTATGATAAATTTGGACTGTTCGGAGGAGACTGCCCTACCGTAATGGCTCACTGCGTTTATTCTGGAAAAGAGGAAATGGCTCTTATGAAGGAGAAAGGCGTATTTGTGGCCCACTGTCCGGAATCCAATACCAATCTCTCTTCCGGCGTCGCACCGGTGCGGCGGTATCTGGAGGAGGGCCTTCATGTGGGTCTTGGAAGCGACGTGGCAGGAGGTTCTACAGAAAATCTCTTTACCGCCATGTCTCAGGCTATCCAGGCATCCAAATTAAGATGGAGGCTGCAGGATGATTCCTTAAAGCCTCTTACCGCAGAGGAGGTCTTTTATATGGCTTCCAAGGGCGGCGGAGCGTTCTTTGGAAAGACAGGAAGCTTTGAGCCGGGATATGAATTTGATGCGGTTATCATTGACGACAGCCGCCTGATCCATCCCCAACCGCTGACGGTGAAGCAGCGTCTGGAGCGAGTGATCTATCTGGGCGACGAACGGGAGGTATACGGAAAATATGCCTGCGGTGAAAAGATTCTGTAACTATTCTGAGAAAATAAAGGTGAAATGATGAGAGGAAAATGTACTCCCGGAATCCCTGTATGGGGCTTTCGGGAGCATTTTCTGTTATACAGGAGGAAGACAGGGTGGAATGGAAGGATGGAAAATGCAGGTGCTGCTGGGCCAATCCAAAGAATGAGCGGTATATCCGCTACCATGATGAGGAATGGGGACGCTCGGTTCATGATGACAGAAAGCTGTTTGAAATGCTGGTTTTGGAGTGTTTTCAGGCAGGGCTTTCCTGGGAATGCATTTTAAATAAGAGAGAGGCCTTCAAACAGGCATTTGATGAGTTTGAGCTGGAAACTGTCTGCGGGTATGGAGAGGAGAAGCTTCAGGAACTGAAAGAAAATGCGGGAATTGTGCGTAATTCTCTGAAAATAATTGCCGCTGTCACCAATGCCCGTATATTTAGAAAGATTCAGGCAGAGTACGGAAGCTTTGACTGTTATCTGTGGCACTGGACAGAGGGAAAGGTAATCTGCGAGACAGGCAAGACAAACTCTGCTTTGTCTGACCGGATTTCAGAAGATCTTAAAAAGCGCGGAATGAAGTTTGTGGGAACTACAGTTGTATATGCCTATCTGCAGGCGGTTGGAGTTGTATGGGGACATGAAGAAAACTGTTTTCTGTCACTGCATCAGGGAAAGAATATGCAGAAAAAGTAACAGTTTCATAACGGTTTCTTACATTTTTCTGTCTTGTTTACATTTCCTATACGTTTTCTTACTTCTTTTAAAAATCATTGATTTAATCGAAAAAAATAGCTATAATCTGCTCATAAAAAACAGATAAAATAAACAATGCATATAAAAGGAGGAGGTTTCCTATATGAGAAAACGTAATTTAACCGGTTTATTATTTGCAGCAGCATTTGTGATGGCAGGAACCCAGTTCGGCAGTGTGGAAGCTCAGGCAAGACCTCACCATGGAGAGGACTGGGAGGACCGATGGGAAGATCGTTGGGATGATGACGATGATGATGACGATCGCTGGGACGATGACGATGACGACGATGATCGCTGGGATGATGACCGTTGGGACGATGACGATGATGACGATCGTTGGGAAGGCGGACACGGTCATGGAAATGGGAATCATGGAGGTGGTAATAACAGCGAGCACCGTCCGGCAGCAGGCGGAGCAGTAAATGTAGTTTACTTCTGTGAGGAGGATAATACCGTCTGGGCCAATGGCGTTATCTGGGCAGCGGGCCTTGTAGACGGAAAGGAAATGTAAACTCCAGCGAGCTGACCAATGTGCCGGAAGGCTATAAGTTAAAGGAAGTAGGAGACTTCTACTACGACGGCGGCGCAGAACTCCGTATTCAGATTGTGCCAGAGCATAAGTATGGCGGAATGGTAAACGTAGTGTATGTATGCGAGGAAGAGAACCATGTATGGGCGAACGGAGAGATCTGGGCAGCGGGCCTTGTAGACGGAAAGGGAAATGTAAATTCCAGCGAGCTGACCAATGTGCCGGAAGGCTATAAGTTAAAGGAAGTGGGAGATTTCTACTATGACGGCGGTTCTGAGCTTCGTATTCAGGTTGTGCCAGAGCATAAGTATGGCGGAATGGTAAACGTAGTGTATGTATGCGAGGAAGAGAACCATGTATGGGCGAACGGAGATCTGGGCAGCGGGCCTTGTAGATGGAAAGGAAATGTAAATTCCAGCGAGCTGACGAATGTACCGGAAGGCTATAAGTTAAAGGAAGTAGGAGATTTCTACTATGACGGCGGCGCAGAGCTTCGTATTCAGATTGTACCGGAGCAGAAACTTGGCGGAATGGTAAATGTAGTGTATGTATGCGAGGAAGAGAACCATGTATGGGCGAACGGAGAGATCTGGGCAGCGGGCCTTGTAGACGGAAAGGGAAATGTAAATTCCAGCGAGCTGACCAATGTACCGGAAGGCTATAAGTTAAAGGAAGTAGGAGATTTCTACTATGATGGTGGTTCTGAGCTTCGTATTCAGATTGTACCATGGTATCGTTAATAATCTGCTTTAAGAAATGTGTTGTAACATAAATGAACAGCGATATGCCGCAGGAGCCGGATTCATCTGGTATCTGCGGCATATTTTTTCAAGCGTCGGGAAAATATCCATGTTGACAAACCACACAATCCGTCGTAGAATTTACAATGACGAAAGACATACTTTCCATGATGCGACATAGATACATGAGAAAGGCTAAGAAGGGGAATAGTAAGCCCGGAGCACGTTGCAGAGAGAGGAACAAAAGGTGGAAGTTCCTTACGAAAGCCCGGACCCAACCGGCCCTGGAGCCCTGTATGATGAATACAGCGCAGATCCGGCGTTAATGGATAAAAGAGAGAGTCATAAAGACTAATCAGGGTGGTACCGCCGAGCTGTTCGGTCCCTTGCAGAGCGCATAGATGCATGGGATTGGATGGCTTTTTTGTTATATAGAAAAGAAAAGGAGAATCATCATGGCAGACAACAAAAAAATGGTAGAAGCCATCACATCCATGGACGAGGATTTCGCCCAGTGGTATACCGATGTGGTAAAGAAAGCAGAGCTGTGTGATTATACCAGCGTAAAGGGATGTATGGTAATCAAACCGGCTGGCTATGCAATCTGGGAGAATATCCAGCATGAGCTGGACCGCAGATTTAAGGAAACCGGCGTTCAGAACGTATATATGCCTGTATTTATTCCGGAAAGCCTTCTTCAGAAAGAGAAGGATCATGTAGAAGGCTTTGCGCCTGAGGTTGCATGGGTAACACACGGTGGACTGGAGCCTCTTCAGGAGCGTATGTGTGTAAGACCTACATCTGAGACATTATTCTGTGATTTTTACGCAAAGGACATTCACTCCTACAGAGATCTTCCGAAGGAGTTTACAACCAGTGGTGTTCTGTAGTCCGTTGGGAGAAGACAACCCGTCCGTTCCTGCGCTCCAGAGAGTTCTTATGGCAGGAGGGCCATACGGCTCATGCCACAGCGGAAGAGGCAGAGGAGAGAACCGTACAGATGTTAAATGTGTACGCTGACTTCTGCGAGCAGGTTCTGGCGATCCCTGTTGTAAAGGGACAGAAAACAGACAAGGAGAAGTTTGCAGGCGCAGAGGCTACCTATACCATCGAGTCTCTGATGCATGACGGCAAGGCACTGCAGTCCGGTACCAGCCATAACTTCGGTGACGGTTTCGCCAAGGCTTTCGGCATCCAGTTCGCAGACAAGGACAATACCTTAAAGCACGTTTACCAGACTTCCTGGGGTATGACAACCCGTATGATCGGCGCTATTATCATGGTACATGGCGATGACAACGGCCTGGTTCTGCCTCCGAGAATTGCTCCAGTACAGATCATGGTTGTACCGATCCAGCAGAAGAAGGAAGGCGTTTTAGACAAGGCGTTTGAGCTGAGAGACCGGCTGGTGAAGTCCGGCTATGCTGTAAAGGTAGATGATACGGACAAGAGCCCCGGCTGGAAGTTTGCAGACTGCGAGATGCGAGGTATTCCTCTGCGTGTGGAGATCGGTCCTAAGGATATGGAGCAGAATCAGGCCGTTCTGGTGCGCAGAGATACCCACGAAAAGACAGTTGTTTGCCTGGACGAGCTGGAGGCAAAGGCCGGTGAACTGCTTGAAACCATTCAGAAGGATATGCTGGAAAAGGCCAGAGCTCACAGAGAGGCTCATACCTATACTGCTACAGAATGGGATGAGTTTGTGGATACCATTAACAATAAGCCAGGTTTTGTAAAGGCTATGTGGTGCGGCTGCCGTGAGTGTGAGGATAAGATTAAGGAAGAGACAGGCGCTACCTCCAGATGTATGCCCTTTGAGCAGGAGAATCTCTCCGACCACTGCGTATGCTGCGGCAAGCCGGCGAAAAAGATGGTTTACTGGGGACGGGCATATTGATGAAAATACAGATTCCCGCTGCTGCAGGAGATTGTAAAAGCTTTGTGAGCATGGATATGAGGCGTATCTGGTAGGCGGCTGCGTACGGGATATGCTTCTGGGACGGGAGCCGGGAGACTGGGATATTACCACCAGTGCAAAACCGGAGGAGGTCAAGGCTGTATTCCGCAGAACCGTGGATACAGGAATCAAGCACGGCACGGTGACTGTAATGATGGGAAAAGGCTACGAGGTTACTACCTTCCGGATTGACGGCGATTATACTGATGGCCGTCATCCGGACAGCGTGACCTTTACGCCGGATCTCATTGAGGACTTAAAGCGCCGGGATTTTACCATCAATGCTATGGCTTATAACCGGGATCGCGGTCTTGTGGATGCCTTTGGAGGCCGGAAGGATCTGGAGGATGGTGTGATCCGCTGTGTGGGGCGGCAGAGGAGCGCTTTACAGAGGACGCTCTGCGCATTTTAAGAGCCATCCGTTTTTCCGCCCAGCTTGGGTTTGAAATTGAGGAGCATACGGAAAATGCCATAAAAAATTGCTCCCAATCTCGTCCATGTAAGCCGGGAGCGGGTTCAGGTGGAGCTTACAAAGCTTCTTATAAGCCCCCTTCCCGGACGCATCCGGCAGGTTTACGAGACAGGGATCAGCCCCTGGGTATCAGAGACCTTTCACCGGATCCCGGAGATTTCCGGCGGCTCCTGCTTTCACATACCGTCCTCTGTTCCGGCGGAAAAATCACTGCGCTGGGCGGTTTTTATGCGGAAATGCGAGCCTAAAGAGGCTGTTTTGGTGCTTAAGGCGCTGAAGCTGGATAATGATACTATTTACAGGGTAAAGACTCTGGTTCAGTGGATTAAAGTTTCCCTGTGCGGGGAGCCGACAGGGGACAGTATACAGTCCGATAAAGACGGTGCAGCTATACAGGCTGGATATTTAAAAAAAGAGCTTTCCAAGCATAATGACAGGATAAAAACCGGACTGCGCCGGGCTATGAGTCGGATGGAGCCGGAGCTGTTTGACGATCTCCTTAGGGTAAAGCTGTGTCTGGCTGAGGAGTGTCGCCTGCGGCGGAGTGCCTGAGAGCACTTTGCAGTCTCAGAGATGAGATCCGCCGGGATGGCGACTGCATAAGCCTTAAAATGCTGGCAGTTACGGGGAATGATCTTATAAAGGCGGGGATGAAGCCCGGAAAAGAGGTTGGAACCCGGCTGCAGCAGTTTCTGGAACTGGTGCTGGAGGATCCGGTGAGGAATACGAAGGAATATCTGCTGTCTCTGTTGTCCTCTGTAAGTGATGCATAAACATAGGATCTGCATTAAGAATAAAACATTGCATAATGTATAAAAGTCGGCTATAATAGGCCTTATTAAGGTATTAGGAGGTTTTCGGAATGAACGTAATTGACACAAAGAACGCACCAGGTGCAATCGGACCTTATTCTCAGGCATTTGAGGTAAATGGGGTAATCTATACTTCCGGACAGATTCCTGTAAATCCGGCAGACGGTACAGTAGCAGACGGCATTGCCGCTCAGGCAGAGCAGAGCTGTAAGAACGTAGGCGCTATCCTGGAGGCAGCAGGCAGCGGCTTCGATAAGGTATTCAAGACCACCTGCTTTTTAGCAGATATGGGCGACTTTGCAGCATTTAATGAAGTATATGCAAAGTATTTTACCTCCAAGCCGGCAAGAAGCTGCGTAGCAGTAAAGACTCTTCCAAAGGGAGTTTTATGTGAGATCGAGGCAATCGCAGTAAAGTAATCTGCCTGCAGGTGATAAGAAGGGAAGGGAGCCGCAGGGCTCCTTTTTCTTTGCCTGAAGGCGAACCGGACTCTGGGCCGGGATTGATCGGACAGATGGCGGGAGCGGCACGAAAAACGGTATGATCTGGGAGAGCAGGAGAATTTGAGCGGATGGATGACAAAGGAAGAATCATTTATCAGACAGTGTATGAGTCCCCTGTAGGTGCTTTGACTCTTACAGCTTCAGAGGATGCTTTGACGGCGCTTTCCTTTCCACAAGAGCGGTATCCCGAATATGTAGAGCGGCTGACGAAAGAGCGTGAGGTATGTATTCCTGCTGCGGACAAAATCCCCCGGATTCTGAGAGAAACAAGGGAATGGCTGGATATTTACTTTTCAGGAAAAAGGCCGGACTTTACCCCGGCTCTGGCGCCGCAGGGAAGTGATTTCAGAAAGGTGGTCTGGGAGGAACTGTTAAAAATACCCTATGGCTGTACAATAACTTATGGCCAGATTGCAAAGCAGGTGGCAGACCGAAAAGGCATTTTGCGGATGTCTGCCCAGGCAGTGGGAGGAGCGGTAGGACATAATCCCATAGGCATCATCATTCCCTGTCACCGGGTTGTAGGAACGGGAGGAAATCTAACCGGATTTGGAGGCGGGATTCGGACAAAGGAAGCACTGCTTAAACTGGAGGGCATGGATATGGGCCGGTTTTATATTCCGAAGAAGGGAACAGCACTGTAAAAGGAGCAAGAAACAAATGAGAAAAAAACAGGTGGTTCTGATGAATTTCAGCGGGATCTACGAAACAGAGAGCTTTTATGAAACGGTTCCGCAGGAAAACAGAATATGGCTGGACTGCAGAACAATTCCCGGCACCAACTGCTACTGTGACGAAGAGGGGGAAAGGGAGCTGAAGGAAAGGATGGAGCCTCTTGGAGCGGATGGGATCCATTTTCTGGATTCCGGCAATTATCATTATGTCACAAAGCTGTGGCTGGATCAGGTGAAGGAACCCTTCGATCTTCTGGTACTGGATCATCACACAGATCTGCAGCAGCCCATGTTTGGAGATATTCTCTCCTGCGGGGGATGGATTCGGGCCTCTTTGAAGGAGAATCCTTATCTGAACCGGGTTTTTCTGGCAGGCCCACCCTGTGAGGCAGTGAAAGAAGCGGAAAATGAGCTTCCGGAAGAACTGTGGAAAAAGGTGGTATGGATTCCGGAGGAGGCACTTAAGGAGAAGTGGGGAGCCGGAGCTTTAAAATATGCCAGATGCTTTGGGGATTCTGGATGCGCCGGAGATATCCGGCGATTGGAGGATTCTGAGGATCCTGTGTATCTCTCCATTGATAAGGATGTCCTTTCGCCCGATTTTGCCCGCACCAACTGGGATCAGGGACAGGCAGGCATAGCGGAAACGGCGGATTTTATCAGGACTTTTCTTAAAGGACGCACACTGATCGGAGCAGATATATGCGGTGAAAACCCGGAAGGCGCAGAGGGGCCGGAGGCAGAGGAGGAGCGGCGGATCAATGATACTGCCAATGGGCTGCTTTTAGAGACGGTTCTTGGCTGCTTTGATGAATAAATGATGGCTGCTGCGATAAGATAAACAAAAGGAAAAAATCATGGTGAATAGAAAAAAACGGCTGTTTTTTTTGACTGCTGCCGCTGTACTTTGTTTGATAGCGGCATCTTGCGGTTCTGCTTCCGATGGCTTTGACGGTCGGATGGCGGAGCCTTCGATAACGCTTCTTTTAAAGAATAATCTTCCAGATGAAAGCATTACAACAAAAGCGGTGGAATGGTTTTCGGAGCAGGTAGAGGAGCGGACGGAGGGACGGGTAAAAATAGAAGTATTGAATAATGCGGATATGGGGGACGGGTGCGCCTGTTTAGAGCAGCTTCAGTACGGAGGAACAGATATCGTAAAGGCAGATGTTTCGGCTCTGGGAAATTTTGTTGAGGAATTTAATGTACTGGGAATGCCGTATATTTATGAGGATCCGGAACATTTCTGGGCGGTTCATAATGGCCCGATCGGTGAAGAACTGCTCCGGGGAGCGCAGATGGCAGAGCTTGGGATGTACGGATTGACCTACTATGACGGAGGAAGCCGCTGCTTTTACAGTTCCAGGGGGGAAATACACAGTCCTGGAGATCTTGAGGGACTTGACGTACGGGTTCAGCAGTCGGAAACAGCGCTTTCTATGGCAAGAGCACTGGGGGCAAGGCCGGTAACTGCGGATTATTCCGAACTGTACCGTACGCTGCAGTCAAAGGAGGCAGACGCGGCGGAAAATTCCATTGTAAATTATTATGCTCAGGCATTTTATGAGGTGGCGCCTTATTTTACAGAGGACAATCACACACGGTCTGCAGATGTGCTTGTGATGAGCCTGGAAAGCCGGAAAAAGCTGTCCGAAGGAGATTTGCTGATTCTGGATAAGACGGCGGAGGAATCCTGCGAATATCAGAGGAAGCTGTGGGCTGAGGAAGAGGCGGCTGTGAGAGAAGCGCTTTTACAGAAAAATGCTGTGATCACTCAGCTGACAGACAGTGAATATGAAGCATTCCGTCAGGTTTGTGAGCAGATCTGGTACAGCTACCGGGATGGCAGGTATATTGACCTGATCGACCGGATCGTGGCAGTTGGATATCTGCAGAAGCTGCCCGAGCAGGGAGGAGAAATTTATGAATCTGGATCTGAATAAGCTGACCTGCGGTGTGTCTTTGACGGATACAGAGCAGGCGGTGCTGGAATATCTGCTGCTTCATCTTGATGAGGCTTTGAAGCTGGGGGTCCGGGGAGTTGCAAAGGCTAATTTTACTTCTACTTCTACGGTGATGCGTCTTTCCAGAAAGCTGGGCTATAACGGTTTTATTGAGATGTATTATAAGCTTTTGGGGGCTGTGGGAGAAGGAAGCCAGAGCTATGAGCTGAACGAGGGCTTTATCAGCCATTTTGCAGGAGAGGGAGCTGTTTCCATGGAAAATTACCGCAGCCTCCGTCTGGCTGCAGAAAAGATCTACCAGACAGATCAGGTGGTTTTTATCTATGGCATGGGATTTTCATCCATGATGGCAGAATATCTGGCAAAAAAGCTGCTGGTATTGGGAATCAAGTGCATTTTTTCTGATGGGGCTGATTCCATTGGAGTCTTTGAGAATAATCTGGAGGATATCGGCGTTTTTATCGTTTTTCCAGATCGGGCCGTTCTCCCTATGTGCTCAACCGTGTGAAAATGGCAGAGGAGAACACAGTGTTTACCGTGGGCTTTACCAATGACGGGGCAAGCCCCTTAAAGGAGCACTGCGGCTGTATTATAGAGGTGCCGGATGACAATCCTTTAGATGACAGAAACATGAAGCCGACCCTGTTTTTTTCTAAGATAATGACCATGATCGAGCTTTTGGTTTATGAATATTACCAGGTTTCTCTGGGATAAGAAAACGTGTTACACATCCGGGTAACACGTTTTCTTTTGTCTGAAATCTATGTACTTTTGCCCGTTGTCTGCGTATAATCCAATCATCGACCACGCGGGTTAAAGTTAGAAAAACGGAGAGGTATGAAATGAAAGAAAAAGTTATGAGCTAACAATGGCATTTTCCAAAGCTATGTTCATGCCGGTGCTGATCCTTCCGATCGCCGGTCTTCATTGCAGTGGGAAATGTATTTACAAACGCAAGACTGATCGAGATCCTTCCATTCCTGGATAATCCGGTAACAAAGGGCTTCGGAACCATCTTATCCGGCGCTCTGGTGGCTATTTTAAATAACCTGGGACTGATCTTCTGTGCAGGAATCGCAGTTGGACTGGCAAAGAAGAAAAAGGCGGAAGCCGGATTTACTGCCATGCTGGCATTTCTGGTATTTATCAATGCCATGAACAAATTTATGGATCTTCGCGGTATTTTAGCTGATCCGGCAGCCTTAAGAGGAACCGGACAGGCGATGGTTCTGGGAATCCAGATTCTGGATATGGGCGTATTCCTGGGAATGATCCTGGGCTGCGTGACCGCGTATGTACACAACCGTTTTATTGATACAGAATTTAACAATGCGTTCCAGATTTACGGCGGAACACGTTTCGTATTTATCGTTCTGATTCCTGTGGTTATCCTGTTGGCAGTAGTGCTGACTTATGTATGGCCGGTGGTTCAGTCCGGTATTGACCAGCTGGGATATTTCATCAATCAGGCCGGAAACTTCGGAATCTTCCTTTATGGAGCATTAGAGCGTCTGCTGATCCCCACAGGACTTCACCATCTGGTATACACTCCGTTCCTGTACACCAATCTTGGCGGTACTGTTGAGGTGGCAGGACAGGTATTTGAGGGCTGCCGCAACATTTACTATGCAGAAATGGCAGATCCGAACGTAGCGATGTTATCCGCTTCTGTTGTATGGGATGCAAGAGGACTTTCCAAGATGTTCGGTCTGGTGGGCGCATGTCTGGCTATGTACCATACTGCAAGACCGGAGAACCGTACAAAGATCAAGGCAATCCTGATCCCGGCGGCATTTACCTCCTTTATCGCAGGCGTAACAGAGCCCATCGAGTTCTCTTTCCTGTTTACAGCGCCTATCCTGTTTGTAGCGCACGCTGTATTAAGCGGTTTGGGTATGGTTGTATTTAACCTGCTGAACTGCCGTGCCATCGGACCGAATGGTTTTATTGACTTTATCCTTTACAACCTGCCGTTGGGGATTGAAAAGACAGCATGGCCGACGTACCTGCTGATCGGTGTAGGCGAATTTGTAGTTTACTAACTGCTGTTCCGTTTTATGATCGCCAAGTTCAACTTAAAACTCTGGGACGTGAGTCTGAGGGCATGGAAATGAAGCTTCATACCAAGGCTGAGTACAAGGAGAAGCAGGAAGGCAAAAAGAACGCAAAGGGCGAAGAAATCAACGCAGCTCTGATCGTGGAAGCGCTGGGCGGAGCAGGCAATATCGTAAAGGTAGACAACTGCTTTACCCGTCTGCGTCTGATTGTAAAGGATAATACTCTGGTACAGGATGATGTTTTAAAGCAGAAGACAGGAGCTGCCGGAGTGATGAAAAAGGGAGAAAACGTACAGGTAATTTACGGTCTCCACATTAACCAGGTGAGACAGGCAGTGGATAGGGAACTGGGCCTGGATCAGTAAAGTTTAGAAAGGAGTATGCAGATATGGCAAAGAAAGCATTTGATGTAGTAATCGCAGGTGGCGGAAGCACCTATACACCGGGAATCGTGAAAATGATGCTGGAGCACCAGGAGGATTTTCCGTTAAATTCCGTTACCCTTTACGACAATGACGGGGAGCGTCAGGCTGTCATCGGGGAAGCGCTGGAGATACTGATGAAGGAGGAAGCACCCCACATTCATTTCTCCTACACCACAGATCCTGCGGAAGCATTTACAGGAAAGGATTTCTGTATGGCACATATCCGTGTGGGAAAATACGCCATGCGCCAGTTAGATGAGAGAATCCCCTTAAAGTATGGTGTGGTTGGTCAGGAAACCTGCGGACCGGGCGGTATTGCCTACGGTATGAGAAGCATCACCGGTATGCTGGAGATCATTGACTATATGGTAAAATATTCTCCTGAGTGCTGGATGTTAAACTACTCCAATCCGGCCGCTATCGTGGCAGAGGCCTGCCGGGTACTGCGTCCCGATGCAAGAGTCATCAATATCTGCGATATGCCCGTAGGAACCAGAAGAAGAATGGCCTACATTGTGGGAAAAGAGTATGATGATCTGGATGTGCGCTATTTCGGCCTGAACCATTTCGGCTGGTGGACCAGCGTAAAGGATAAGACCACAGGCGAGGATTATATGCCAAAGCTCTTAGAGTATGTGTCTGAAAACGGTTACCTTACTCAGAAGGCCATTGAGACTCAGCACATGGATGAGAGCTGGCAGGCAACCCACAGAAAGGCAAAGGACCTTCTGGCACTGGATCCCCAGTTTTTACCAAATACTTATCTGAAATATTATCTTTATCCCGACTATGTGGTAGAACATTCCGACCCAAACCACACCCGCGCCGACGAGGTGATCGAAGGCCGTGAGAAAGAGGTATTCGGCGCAGCCAGAGAGATCATCCGCAAGGGTACGGCCACCGGCGGCGAGTTTACCGTGGACAATCACGCTTCCTTTATCGTGTCTCTGGCAAAGGCTATCGCCTACAACACCCATGAGATCATGCTGTGCATCGTGGAGAACAAGGGCGCGATCAGCAACTTTGACTCCGACGCCATGGTAGAGGTTCCCTGTGTAGTAGGAAGTAACGGTCCTGAGGCTATGTGCCAGGGCGAGATCCCCACCTTTGAGCGCGGGATGATGCAGGAGCAGCTGGCAGTTGAGAAGCTTGTGGTAGAGGCTTATGTAGAGAAGAGCTACTTAAAGCTGTGGCAGGCTCTTACTCTGTCCAAGACCGTGCCAAGCGCCGGTGTGGCAAAGCAGATCCTGGATGAGCTTATTGTGGCAAATAAGGAGTATTGGCCGGAGCTTAAGTAATATTTTAAAATGAAAAACAGCTCAGGGTGTGCTGCCTGAAAATGGTGGCGGCCCTTGGGCTGTTTTTTGATTTTCCATATTCTATTCCCTGCAGAAAAGCCGGTCGGAAGCCCTGTCAATGAGACTGCCCATCAGAGCTGTATAGAAGGCAGCGCCTGCATTGGTTGCAATGCGCAGGATCACAGCGCCGGCCGCACCGAAAAGTCCGGAGGCAATGGAGAGGGCGCCGAAGGTATTAAATACCGTCTGCCAGGGGTATCCGGCAGAGTATCCCACTCCGATGCCGCCTAAAAGTCCGATCATGGGATGGAGTTCTTTAGGCAGAACGGCATAGATTACAAGAAAGATCATGCATCCCAGGATGTTGTAGATCCAGCGTATGTGAGCCCGTTTTACAAGATCCTTCTGGAAGGGAAGGCACACGGACATACAGGCAATTCCGGCCCACATGGCCCGTGGGATACCGAGAAGGGATGCAATTAAAAGTACCGTAGATACACATAAGGTCAGCTTGATATACCACCGATTTCTCAGGGAGCGGGGATCAAATTCGTGGAACAGATCCTTAAATTCTCTTTTGTGAAGCCGGTGTTTCTGATTTTTATAAAATACTGCCATACATAAAAGCATACCTACAAAAAGCCCGGCCGTACGCATCATCCAGGAATAGCCGCTTACATCATAGCCCTGAAGAATCAGATAGGACAGCACAAAGGTAGAATGGTTGGACATGATTACATTGTGGCAGCCTAAAAGCATCAAAAGCAGGATGCAGATCAGATTGATAAAAAAGGCGGCAAAGGGAGATACCATATTGGACAGTCTGGGGCCGGTCATGAGAATGCCGAAGATGCCGGCAATACATAAAAGCCCGTGAGAGGTATGGATTCCAAAATCGGCCTGGCGCAGCACTAAAAGAGCCAGCAGCACAACTACTCCGGCGATACTGTTTTCATTTCCAAATATCATACTGAACAGCGTGACGGCGGCAAAGCAGAAGGCGACAACCAGATAGACCTTGAAGTTGTAGATAAGAATGTGGCGCATACGTTCCTTTTTGTCCCGGGTGATCCGGATCAGGGCTTTGGAACCAGCGGAATTTAATTGCAGTTCCTGATAAAATGTCATTTGTAAAAACCTGCCACTCAAAATGTGTTCAACTATACTCAAACACATCGAGAAATTAAAGTCCTCACGGATACTTTTACTGCTTCATTGTGTATGCGTTGGCAGTTGCTGGCAACTTGCTACTAACAGGTTCTTGTACACTCCACAGTCGTCAATTCCCGAAATAGCCTTCGGTACATACTTACACTTGCCTGATCATGCAATTTTGTAAGTTACTGCATCTTTTAAATTAAGACTCGCATTAAGATCTCTATCCTCTACATAACTACAACTGCATTTGTAGATCCTGTCTGAAAGTTTTAAGTCCTTTTTATAGAACCTCAACAATGACATATTTTTAGAAGATGGATAAAACCTGTCTGCAATTCTTAATTCAATGCCATTATCATCACACTTCACTTTCAACTTTGTCCTAAACTCATAGAATTTCTGTGATGCAACTGCTTTTGAAAGATGCCGGTTCTTCATCATTCCTGATACATTCAGATCCTCAATCGTTATATAAGACGGCTTGGTTTTCACTATCTCAGCGATGGCCTTATTGATATGATCAGTTCGGATATTGTCTATCCGATGATGAAGTTTCTGTACCTTAAGCTTTTGCTTTTGTATATTTGCTTTTTGAGTGGACTCTCCTTTCTTTAAATTTTCATACTTACGGGAGAGACATCTCTGCTCCCGGATCAGTTGTTTTTCAAGTTTTTTCAGTCTTGCTCATTTATTAATGTTCTTATATTTCTTACCATTTGAGAGAATGGCAAAATCTTTTAATCCAAGGTCTATGCCAATCCCTTCGCTGTAGATATCGGTTGTTTTGTTATCCGGTATTTCTATCAGAACTGAAACATAAAACCTGTCCGCTTTCATGGAGACCGAACCGCTTTTTATGACATATCCATCTTTTGTAGCAGGGATATATCCCTTTTCTTTGATTCTGACCCACCCAAGGGATGGGATATTGATCCGATGTCTTTCGCAGCGGCAATCCTTTGGATTATTCTTCACGAAGTACATTTTTACATCCGACTTACCCTTTTTTTGAATTTAGGAAAGCCGCTTTGATGTTTGAAAAATCTTGTAAATGCGGTCTGTCCATGATTTACAGACTGGGTTACTGCTTTTGAATATGCCTCCTTGATCCATGCATATTCCGGGTGATCCGGCAGATATTCATTATTAAGCCAGACTCTAAATTGATGACTGCTCATAAACTTTTTACCATTTTCATGAAGTTCTTTATTGTGAGCAAGATAGAAATTATAGATAAATCTACACGTTCCTATCTTCTTACGGATCTTAACCTTCTGTTCCTCTATTGGATTTATTTCCGTCTTGAAGTTCTTTAGCAATCTCCTCATCTCCTTCTATTTGTTTTTTATACTTACGAAGTCCGTACAGCCTGCAGGAGAATACATGAAGGATGGAAACAATATCCTGTACAAGTTCTTCCCGTGGTGATAGTTCTTCATTGTTTACTATCACTATGGTCGTATGAAACTTCATGCAGAATTTTTCAAACCAATCATAGCCAAATCTGATAAATCTATCTTTGTGCGTGACTATAATCGTCCTGATTTTTTGTTCCATTACTTCATCCAATAATTTATTCCACTTCTTTACGATTGTAATTAAGACCACTTCCATACTCTTCGATACATTGGTCTACGATCATTCCTCCTGGCGTTACAAAACTGACGTAAAAACGCTGCCTGGTTTTGTAGATTATCCGTTTGGTTTCTTGTAGATACTCTGGCATAAATAACAGTCTGACGATCATCATTTTCGGTATGAATGCCTTTAAATTGAAGATATTGGTCGTAAGTATAATAACGTCTATCAGTTGGAGTACGGTTTGCTTTCAGAATCCCCTCTCTATCCCAACGCTGCAGCGTTTTAACAGAGACACCTAATAATCCAGCAAAATCTTTTGGTTTGTAATTAGTGATATTAGAAGTGTTCATAAATAATCCTCCTCGAGTATATTCAAACACTTTTAAGCACTAATATCAATGATTTTGATTACTTGATATTTCCTCTTTTTAGCCTGAAAATGGGCAGTAAAGAGAATTATAACTGTTTTCGGGAAGGGAAACAAGAGGAAAATTGACTTTGAGTTTCCGCACTTTACACCGCACTCTGGCGTCTGGTGTTCAGGACTCCGGTTTCCGGCCATAAGAAAACCTAAGGGGCTGAAATTTTTCTAAAAGCAAAAGCCATATTAAAAACTCGCTGCGCTCAGGCAGGTTTGATATGGCTTTTAACGAAAAATTTAATCCTCTAAGGTTTTCTGTTTCTGGTTGACAGTTATATTATCCAATTTCGGAGTCGGCGGTCTGGTAGGGCTTACCGGAGTGGCGGGATTTCTCCTTCCGATCGTGTATACAGGCCTTCTGCAGATGAGCGTCACCCAGGGACTTGCACTGAGCTTTGCGGCCTTTATCCTGTCGGGCGCGCTGGGATCTTTCAATTATAAAAAAGCTGGAAATCTGGACGTGTCCTTTGGTCTGCGCTTAAGTGCAGGAAGTATGGCAGGTGCGGTTCTGGGCGTAAAGCTGAATTTGATTATCCCGGAAGAGCAGGTCAAGATACTTCTGTATGTGGTGGTGCTGTTGTCCGGTATTTCCATTCTGCTGAGAAAGGACGGAAAAGCTGCTGAGACGGAGAAAAAGGCGGCTGCCGGGGCCGCCGGGGCAAAGGAGAAGGGCTTTCGACTGGAGAAGCATCTTGTCCCCACCCTGCTTCTGGGGTTTGTTACGGGTTTGATCTGTGCTTTGTCCGGAGCAGGCGGCCCAATATTGGTGATGCCGCTTTTAGTAGTATTCGGCACCGGCGTTCGTGTGGCAGTAGGAATTGCCCTGTTTAACTCCATTTTTATCGGGATTCCGGCCTGTATCGGCTACATGAGCCAGTGCGATGTCCCGGCGCTCCTGCCTGTGTTGGCTGCCGCTCTGGCAAGCCATGGCGTTGGCGTGTATCTGGGGAGCAAAAACGCAGTGCGCATAAATCAGGGCGTTTTAAAACGGGGGATCGCAGTATTTTCTATATTGATTGCAGTCTGGAAGCTGTTCCTTTAGGGGGACAGCTTTTTAGCTGCCTGCAGCCACCGCAGCCTGTCGCTGTCCCATCCTGCGCCAGTTTAAAAAGCCGTAAATATCATTTACAAAAAAGGCGGCAAAGCATACGGTTACAGACAGGCAGCTGATATCTTCCATTGAGGCCATAGTCCACAGTATGATCAGGATCAGGTCATTGGCGGCGTATCCTGCCGCATAGTAGGGACTGCGCTTAAAGGTTAGATATACAGCCAGGAAGCTGGTAGTTACAGAAATCGTGCTGGGGATTAAATTGGCAGTGTTAAAGGCCTTTAAAATAAAGTAAAACAGGATGGTCACGACTGCAGTCAAAACGGACATAAGCACAATATCATGCCGTTTGATATGGTAGATTTCGACTTCCGAACGATTTCCATTAAATGGATTTTTCAGCCATGTGATCAGAGAGAACACAGCCATAGGCATGGTCATTCCCAGATATGTGATCATTTCTCCATAATAAGAAACGTTCAGGGAAATCATTCCGTAAAGCAGGCTGAACAGCACCATCAAAAGCTGTCCCATGGGATTTCCCTTGGCACAGAAGATGAGAGAAGTCACTCCGATCAATGAGGTCCAAAGGGTCATATAACTGGTCCGGTCAAAGAGACAGAAAGCAATCAGAATCAAAACGACTGAGGTACTCCAGAGAATCAGCTCTGTTTTTGAAAAGTAGTTTTTGAGTGTGGTAAATGATTTCATGATGTCCTCCTTATCTGCCGGTGATATATAAAAAGCATTCATATACACATCTTCAAAGACCTATCGATGCGTATGTGAATGCTTTCAACATTCCTACCCGGTGGCAGATAATTTTTGATCTTATGCACAGCAGTTTGCTGTCTGAAACGTATGGGGCGCTCCTGCGGCGTCCGCTTCGTGATACAGTATACGGGCACTTTTGAGAAAAATCAAGAAAAATTTTTAAAACCCTGAAACTAATCTGAAATTTGCAAAACAAAAGAAAATTGTAAAATAAACTGGGAAGGAGAATTGAAATATGAGGAAGAGATGGAATGTATTATTGATCGCAGGAGCTGTAATGGCACTGGCTGTTGGATGCGGAGCAAAGGAAGAAACAAAAAGCGTACAGGAGACAAGCGCTGTATCAGAAACAGCCAGGACGGAAGGAACGACAGCACATACAGAAGAAACGGAAAAAGCTCCTGAAGCTGAGAAAAAGGAATCTGAAGTACAGGCTTCTCACGCGGCAGATGAGACGGCACGCTCCCCAAGTATGGCTGGTTTTGTCCTTACTGGAGAAAACGGCGGGCCCAATATTGTATTTGGGATGAGAGACGGGAAACTGGCGGTGTTGGGGATTAACTATTAAAGATGAACGGATCCAGAGGCGTTTGATTCATCTGAACCAGGCTGTTGCAGGCTTTATGCAGTGATACCGGCTGCCTTAAGTTGCAATTTTATTCCCCCCATGATACAATGATTTCACATAGTGAAAATTGTTAATAAATAGACAAAAATTTCCAGTTTTAAGTTTGGAGTATTGGATGAAGGGGGAATTATGTATCGGGTTGTGGTTGCAGATGATGATGGTAAAGCCTGTAAAAAGGCAGTGGAATTTCTTCAGAATAATGGGTATCAGGTTGTGGGAGAAGCAGCAGACGGGCTGGAAGCAGTTATGGTATGCCGCAGGGAACGTCCGGATTTTGTGATTATGGATTTGAGTATGCCTGTTATGACCGGGCTTGAGGCAATTCGGGTGATCCACAGGGAGAAGCTGGCAGGTTTTATCATTGTGCTTACTTCCTGCCGCAATAAAGCGCTGCTGCATCAGGCAGCCCAGGAGGATATTATGGGATATCTTGTGAAGCCGGTAGAGGAATCAGCGCTTTTGGGAGCGGTGGAGGTAGCTCTTTGTCAGGAAGATCATATTATGAAGGCAGAAAGGGAATGTGAGAAAACAAAAAAAGCGCTGGAGGACAGAAAATACATTGAAAAGGCGAAGGGGCTTTTAATGGAGCACAGGAAGCTTTCTGAAAATGAGGCATATTCCTATATTCGCCGTCAGGCTATGGATAAGGAGCAGACCATGGCAGAAATTGCCCGGATTTTGTTAATGGCGTATAACATGTAGGATAAAAATTGTTAATTACTTGACAAACTTTGAGCAAAGTGGTATGATTGAAAGCAATTAAAGCGATATCTCTTTAAAAAACATAACTGATATACAACGGCGCATATCAGCGAACAGCGACATCGAAGTCCAGATTTTCTCTTTTAAGTATAGGGGGGATTTTGGGCTTTTTTGTATGCTGAAAAATTGCAAAGTAAAAGTAAAGGGGTTGTGTTTTACATGGAGGACAAACAAAATAAAAGCAATGGTTTGAATAAGAGTCTGAAATTGATTTTTGTTTATACGGTTGCGACAGGATCTATTTTCACATTTGTAAACTATTGGGATTCTGTATTTTATGGTTATTGCGGCAGCGGTACGTTTCTGGCATTCGCCCTGATGACAGTGGCGATCCTTCCGGTAGCTCTGGTATACAGTGAGCTGGCATCCTTGTTCCATACCTCAGGAGGCGAGCTGATCTACAATACCGTAGGGATCAATAAGCACGTTGGTTTCCTGGCTTCCTGGCTTATTATGGCAGCGTGGATTTCCGTTCCTCCGGCAGTGGTTATGGCAATTATGACCTGGGTAAACAAAACGCTGGGTTTAAACCTTGGTACTTGGCCCATGGTGGGATGTGCAGCTGTACTCTTGGTTCTGTATTTTTTAATGAGTATCCAGAATGTGCAGTTTCTGGTAAAGGCTCAGGCAGGTATGCTGTTTTGTAATATCACAGTAACCATTCTGACTGGATTTATTCTTCTGTTTTCCGGTCATTGGCATCTGGAAAACTTTGGAAATATTTTCACTACAACGTTGGAGTCTGTGAACGGTATACCGGGCTGGATCATTGGAATGGCTCTTTTGATCACTCCGTATTTTGGATTTGAAACCGTTCCTCAGATGGTAGAAGAAGGAGATTTCCCTATTAAAAATTCTAAAAAAGCAATCTGCGGTTCCATTCTCACCTGCGGCTGTATTTATGTATTTTATTATTTCTGTGTAGCAGGTCTGGATGGTCTGAAGGACATTCATGCCAATTTCGCACAGGACGGTTTCCTGACCATTGCGACCATGCAGAATGTATTGGGATGGACCTTCTGGCCGATTATTGTAGGTATTCTTTCCTGCCTTCTGGGTATGGGAGCATCTTTGCTGGGATTCTGGATGTCTACCGTACGTATGCTGTATTCCATGGCAAATAAGAATTTCCTTCCAAAAGTATTTGCCAAGGTAAATAAAAATCAGCAGCCGATGCTTCCTAACATTTTTCTGCTGGTATTATCTTTGATCTTTATTGTACTTCAGAACTCTTCCGATTTTATGAGTGCATTTTCAATCTGATGAGTTTTGGCTGCGCCTGTGCGTATGCTTTAACAATGATTTCAGCTGTGTGCATTCATCACAAGCATCCTGAGTGGAAGAGTGCGAATACCGTTAAGGGCGGTGATGCATTTCGTGTGTTTGCGATGCTCATTGCAGTTGCGATTGCATTTTTCTGTACATTGGGCCAGGGAATTGATTCCTGGATCTGCTTTGGAGTATATTTGGGCATCGGTGTAGTGATCTGGCTGTGGATGCTTCTGGTAAACTGGAAGAAACATCCGGTTGAGATTGAAACACCGGATGGAGTACAGCAATTTTAAGTTTGTAAAACAGTTAATCCGGACGAAACGAAACGTCTGAAAATAAATGAATGAAGTAAAGGAGAAGATAAAATGGCTAAACTGGATGGAAAAGTTGCACTGATTACCGGAGCTGCTGCCGGACTTGGAGAAGGAATTTCTACTGCGTATGCAAAATACGGAGCAAAGCTGATCATGGTAGATCTCTCTCCTGCTGTAGAAGAAACAGCTGAAAAACTGCGCAAGGAATACAATTCAGAGATTATCACCGTAGTTGCCAATGTAGCGGACCGCGCACAGATGGATGCAGCTGCGGCAAAGGGCATTGAGGCTTTGAGAGATCAATGTAGCCTGCTGCAACGCAGGTGTATGCCGTCTGGCTCCTTTTGAGGAGATGGATGATGCTACCAGAGATTTCCATATCGATGTAAATATCAAAGGTGTATGGAACACCTGTAAGGCAGTAATCCCATATATGTTAAAGCAGGGCGGAGGCAATATTGTGATCGCTTCCTCTGTAACCGGAGATATTGTAGCAGACGCAGGTGAGGCAGCGTATGCTATGACAAAGGCTGCTCTGGTTGGCCTGACAAAATGTCTGGCTGTTGAGTATGCAAACCGCAACATCCGTGTAAACTGCTCACAGTTGGGCTATGCGCGTACACCTATGGTTGAAAAGATGGCTCTGGAATCTAATCCTGAAAATCCGGAGGCAGCAATCGCAGATATCGCAGTCGGCGTTCCCATGAAGCGCCTCGCAAAACCAATCGAGGTAGGAGAGCTCTTTGCATTCCTGGGAAGCGACGAATCCAGCTATCTGACAGGTTCTCAGATTGTTATTGATGGCGGAAGCACATTGCCTGAGACAATGTCGATTGGAACCAACTAAGCTTTGAAATTAGAATAATTGATATAAAAACCGGCAGATTGTGAGGGTCTGCCGGTTTTTGTGATGTATATAGTACACATAAGTATTTGTTTAGCTGTTCTCTTTACTGCAGATTGCCAGCCGATGCTGGTATTTTTCTCTTGTAGCCAGTCCGCCCGGATATGCCGTTCGGATTTGTTGATGTCCAGCACTACTCTGGCTTGGGCGGCGAGGGATGGGTTGATGTGTTCCAAACGATCGGTGACATCCTTATGTACCGTAGACTTGGAAATTCCAAACCGTCTGGCTGTCTGGCGCACGGTAGCGTTGTGGTCGATAATGTAATTCGCAATAGCAATGGCCCGTTCTTCAATATATTCCTTCATGGTATTTCACCCTGAGAACGTTTTTACCATCATATTACAAGCTGTGGTATTTTATGCATTGGGGAGATAGCCAAAAGCAGAAGGTTGTCATATACTTGTTCCATGGAAATTAAAAGTATACAGAAGTATTTACTTTAACCTCAAGATGCTGAGATCAAAAATATGAATGACGGAGGGGAGCTGACGATGTTGAATGATATAAAAATAAAAAATACCGATGAACTGGAATTTGCTGTTTTCTGCATTGAAAATATTGCAATGAGTCTGAAAAAATGGTATCGAGCTTTGACAGAAAAGAGCGATATTTTAAACAGTTATGTTATACCGGAGTATGAGATGCTTCATACCCAGAGCAAAGAATATATTGTGGACGATATTATTAATCTTATAGAAGAAATGGATATCCAATTATGATTTTATATCATGGTTCATATTTGGAAGTTCAAACTCCGGATTTAGTACATTCCAGAGAGAATCTTGATTTTGGGCGTGGTTTTTATACAACACCACTTTATGAACAGGCAATAAAGTGGTGTGAAAGATTTAAGCGGCGCGGGAAAAGAGGAATTGTTTCTAACTACAGTTTTGACGAATCAGCTTATCAGAGACTTAAAATTCTGAAATGCAGAAGGGGAATGATGCAACCGATTACGATATAGTGATTGGCGGTGCTGCAAATGATAAAGTATTTAATACTGTTGAACTTTACTTTGATAATTTAATTGATAAGAAGGAAGCGATTCACCGATTGCGTTATGAAAAACTAAACCTGCAGATGTGCCTGCGTACACAAACGGTTCTTGATGAGTATCTGCATTATGAAGAGAGTGAACAGATTTGACAGCCAATCCGATTTTGCTGCAAAAAAATATGCCTGGATCATTGAGCGATTTTCGAAAAAGAAAAATCTGTCTTTCGATGAAGCCCTGAAATTTTTCTATTGTTCTGCCCTTTATCCTTTGCTCTGTGAAGGGTATCAGAATTACATTGTATGAGCGATGAGTATTTGACAGAAGAACTGATTTTTGAGTATGAAGAAACATGATATACAAATGAACAGAGCGTCTATTTATCTTATAGAGGGTGGATAGACGCTTTGTATTTTTGGTTTAATTCCCCTACCACAGGCTGAAAACTGATCGCCAGGATATCCTTTATGCGGTTTATGCTGGCTGTCATACCGTTGGAAATCCATTTCCGGTTGTTGTACAGCATATGAGTTTTCTTTAACATAATCGTCACCTTTCCAATTTGATTTTATTTTTACTTATAGATTTTCTGGAGAGGTAAAAAGCTTCAGCAGTATACCTATAATACCATTACCAACGTCCCGGCCCCAATAAGAATACACCCTATGAGCGACTTTGCGGTAAAATCTTCATGGAGAAAGACAAAAGCAAGGATCAGCGTCATCACAACGCTGAGTTTATCCACAGGAACAACTTTTGAGGCGTCTCCCAGCTGTAATGCACGGTAGTAGCAGAGCCAGGAGGCGCCGGTGGCAAGGCCGGACAGGATGAGAAAAATCCAGCTTTTTCTTCCAAGCGAAAAAATTCCGTTTTGAGCATGGGTAAGAAATACCATTCCCCAGGCCATCACTACGACTACAACGGTCCGGATGGCGGTTGCCAGATTTGAATTTACTCCATCGATTCCAAGTTTTGCCAAAATGGAAGTAAGGGCCGCAAAGAGAGCGGACAGCAGCGCGAAAAACAGCCACATATAAGTGTATCCTCCATTCCTTTTATAAATAAAAGCTCTCCGGAAATTCCCCATGCTCCATCAGATATTCATATATTTCCATCAGAGATTTCCTCAGTGAAATTCCCTGATTCAAAGCCGTTTTGTACTCCCGCACCCAGTAATTTTAAGATCATAGAAAAACATATGGCTTAGCAGTACGTAATATAAGATCTCTTTATCCGGTTCCAGATACTTTTCCTTAAAATCCCTGATCCCCTCCTCATATTCGTACAGAGAGAAATGGATTATCAGAATCAGAGTAGTTAAGCTGTTTTTCTGTTCACGGTCGGAATAACGTATGCTGACAATTTTCTGTCTCAGTTTTTTTGCCTCTGCAATCGCAGTTTCCTTCATATCTGCAGTCTTTAAATTTGCAGCAAGGACAGAAAGAAGGGATCCAGAAAGCATATCATAGCTTAATCCGCTTAATGTGGAAATTTCTTCCATTTTGCAGATGCGTTCACTGGTGACTCCGCAGGCAAAACTTTTTGATCACAAGATCCAGAAGTTCATTCTGCCTCATTCCGATGGACTGGAAAGGATCGGTTGTACTGAAAATATAATAGCAGCAGCCGTAACACAGCATACGGTACAGCTTTTCCAGAAGAAGGGCCGCAGTCTCAGCCTCCTCCCCTTCTGTATAATGATCCCGAAGGGTTTTAATATAGTTTTTCACCTTAAAACGCCATTTGGGCCTCTCATGCTTTGGAACGAAGCGGTTTGGGGCAAAATAATTCTGTGCATAGGCATTTTCAAGAAAAAGTTCAATCTCTGATTCCAGGGCTCCAAGATCCGGGGCTTTTTTTACTTTAGAGGGGAAGAGGCCTTGCCTGTTCCATTTTCTTTGAAATGCTCCGGAACAGACAGAACCAGGGGGTCAATGTCCTTTTCCTCTTTTATTTTCTTCGGGATCGCTTTGTACAGTTCTGCGGTCAGATAGCGCAGCTCTTCTATGGAATATGTTTCTATTTGTTTTCTGAACTCAGGAAGTTTCATCGATAAAGTCCTTTCTGCAATTCCTCCAAAAAACAAGGTCCCGTTTTGAGAATTTAGCACTATTTTTGTTATGTTAAATACCGCTTTGCATACCTAATAAATCATTTCATTTCGCCTTTCTAAAAGCTTTTATGACTAAATTCTATGACTAAGTTTAACTTACTTTTAGCTATAACTCAAGTATTCAAATACAAAAAGCATCCCACGCATTTTTACGCAGGATGCTCTTTGATTACTTTTTCTTCGGCAGCATTTGATGCTATTCTTCCCAAAACCGAGTTTCAATTACCTGCGTTCCCTTTTGTATCTCATAACAGATACAGGGGATGATGGTTTTGGGAACCATCAGGTTTGTGTTCGGAGATGCGTTAATGCACATGGCGGCCGGATCGTCTTTAACGGCAGCGGCGCAGTATGTCCGTCCATCCGGAGCCTGAACGCGAATACAGCTCTGTTCCTGAGAAACTGTATAGGTATCGGGAAATGCAAAGCTGCAGTCATATGCAGTGAAACAGCGGTCGCTTTCAATGGTATGGATCCGCTTATGACCGGTACTGTCAGGAATAATGACTGTTTTTATCCGGATTCCTTCATAGGGAGACCACTCAGAGGATACCGAATGGTCTGTAAGCTGGGGATTGGAAACCATTCCGCGGACATAGATCATATGGTTGATATCGAGGGCAAGCATACTGTCAGGTGCGGCTTCAGCCAGACTTCTCATGGAACGCGGAACGCTGAAGGCAAAACGGCTGGAATAGGCAAATTTTGAATATTTTTCTTCCGTAAGGACATGGTGATGAGGCAGCGTCCGTCCGCAGGTATAGGCGGTAACATCGCCGTGAAGCCTCTGGATTAAAAGACCGCCATAGGTCTGAGCAGTCAGCGTTGGAAGATCGGGAAGGGGAGCCGCTTCTGTCTTCCAGAAGGGATGCTCGTCCGGAAGGGAGAGGAAGGCGAAGGCCTTCATTGCCCAGTAGGGAGATCCGGGAGCGTTGTACTGTTCAGACATGAGCAGGTTGGAATAGCCGTAGCCGATGGTCAAGAGTCCGCTGTTGTCAACAATGGGATGCTCCGTCCAAAAGCGCAGATGGCGTTCGATAAGCCCCTTCATTATCCCATAGGGAACAACTTCCAGTTCACAGGCAGCGCACATGGAGAAAAAGGATACCTGAGCAAAGCGGTAAGTCAGAGAACGGCCGTAGGCCAGGGCAGAGCCGTCCTCTGCAAACCAGTTGATAAAATCTGCTGCAAATAATTTTGCCCGCTCTTCATAAAGTGCACAGCGGTCAGGATCATTTTCCCTCATAAACCGGCAGTAAATCAGACTGTAATAATGGAAGGCAAAGGAAATATAATAGTCTTTTTCACCGTTTTGTCCGTCCAGATACCAGCCGCCTCCCAGATAGCAGCTCTCAATGTAATCCAGATAGTCGGACAGGACCTGTTCTGAATAAGGAAAACCGACCGATTTAAGGGCAATATTTACCAGAACGCCGAAAAACATCCAGTTGCATGGGGGCAGGCATAGTGGTTGATCCCGTCCAGCCATTTTGCCAGATTTGTCTTTTCCTTTGCAGAGAGAGGGTCCCACAGTTTTTGAGGTGTCATCAGTATGCCGTAGGCGATGGCAGCCATTTCCACAAAGCGCTGGTCAATATCCTGAAAGCCGCCCCAATATTCCGGGTTTTCAGGATCGGTGCCTGCGGCAAGGCCTGACAGATACAGCTGCTCAAATTCAGGACAGCTGCCTCCTCCGGCCCAGAAGGGGACCAGGCCCCAGAGTGGTCTGGCAAAGCCTTCGGCTCCGGCTGCTGCCATGTCGTATACTGCGGCAGAGCTGCCTGGGCAGAGTCTGGCTTTTTGAGGAGAGTAAAATGGAAGCGTTGGGGTTAAAAGCTGCATGAGAAGCTGGGAATATTCGTGTTTTGTCATAATTTTTAATCTCCTGAATTTGTGTATTTTGGATATTACCAGATCAGGAAGTCCTTTCCCAGCAGTCGCAGCACTGCTTCTGTGAGAAAATAATCTGCATAAATCAGATCCGTCTGTTCCCTGCGGTCATTGTGAAATGCCACCTTACAGTTCTGTACAATCCCATCTGTATCGGGATTCCAGTCACAGCAGGTTTCAGCGGTATGTTTGAGGATGAGTTCTGCATAGGTGCGGTAAAGATTTTTTTCACACTCATCCACATGCTCTGCAATTTCTAACAGTCCGCAGGCAGCGCAAAGTCCGGCAGATGTGTCTGTATAAGCGGCAGAGGCCGGCTGTCTGAAATCGCACAGAGGGATATAACCGGTCAGTGCAATATTGGAGATAAAGTAGTGGGCTGTTTTTTTGGCAATGTCCAGATATTTTTTATTTTTGGTATGACGGTAGGACAGTGCAAAGCCGTACAGGATCCATGACTGACCCCGTGACCAGGAGGAAGTTTCAGAGTAGCCTTGTCCGCCCAGAATGTGTTCCAGTTCTCCGGTATCCGGATTGATGCAGGCAATATGGCCGCAGGAGCCATCCTCACGCACCAGATAAGAGGCTACCGTGTCTGCGTGATTTACAGCAATCTGCTGGAAGCGGGGATCTCCGGTGATCTGGCCTGCCCAATACAGGAGGGGAATATTCATCATGGAATCTACGATGATCCATCCGGTGCAGTCTCCTTCTTCTACACATTCAGGATTCCATGCCCGGATAAATTTTCCGTTTGGATTGTATCTTCCGGCCAGAACAGAGGCTGCATTGAGGCCGCGGACTTTGGCTTCTTCGGAACCTGTGAGGCGGTAATCAGCTACAGCGCTGTGGAGCCACATGAAACCGGTATCGTGGTGAAGGCCGATGAAGCCGTGAAGGGCCTGATCCAGTAAATCTTCATTTTTCGGGCTGTTTCCAGATAAAGTTCATTTTGTGGCATGATAAAGCTGCCAGAGGATACCGCTCCAGAAGCCGTTGGTCCACCAGTAGATGTCTTTTTTGGCATAATCTTCTTCGTATACACCACCGACCGTCCAGTAGGGAATTTTTTCACCCATTCTTGCACATTCCGCATACAGCTTCTGTTCCATTTTTTCGTAAATCTCATTTACCCATTGTGTTTTTGATGTCATAAGTTGATACCTCCTTGAATGTACTGCGCATGATGCGCCCATTATTTTCAAATTCAAGTATAAAAGAAAAAACGAATAAAGAAAATGGAGAAACATCCGTATAACGTAACATTTTATACATGGTAAAAATGAAAAGTGCAAAATAATCCTGAATAGTATATAAAATTTCAATAAAAAACGGGAGAATACATGGATGAGTTTATATTAAAACAATATAATAACAGATATTACATTCAGAAATAAAAAAATTTTATCTATAATAAAGGCATCAAATGTGACTGAAATGGAAAGAGGAGGATATGATGAGACACAATAAGTTATGGAAAAAAGCAATGGCACTTACCTGTGCAGCGGCATGTGCTGCAACAACTCTGGCAGGCTGCGGCAGCTCTACACAGGCTGAAAAGCCTTCTGAAAAACAGAGGCTCAGGGGGAGAGCGGCGCTGCAGAGGGACAGACAGAGATTACATTTACCGTATGGGATTATGAGACAACCGACTACTGGAAAAAACTGGTAGAGGCATTTGAGGCAGAAAATCCAGATATTAAGGTAAAGGTAATGGATATCGGGGCTACTGATTACGATACAAAGATTCCTGTACTGCTTTCTTCCGGTGATACATCTGATGTTATTACTATTAAGAGTATGAACATTTACAACAGTCTGGTGGAGAAAAATCAGCTGATGCCTCTGGATGATAAGGTGAAGGAGAGCGGCGTTGATATGGCTCCTTATCAGGGATCGGATGAAGGAATCCGCATCGATGACAAGCTGTACGGCCTTCCATTCCGTAATGACTACTATCTGCTGTATTACAACAAGACTCTGTTCGATCAGGCGGGTGTTGAGTATCCAAAGAACGATATGACCTGGGATGAGTACAGAGAGCTTGCAAAGAAGATGACCAGCGGAGAGGGAAATGACAAGATTTACGGTGGATACTGCCATACATGGCCGGGTTCCTTATATCGTTGGGGCTTAAGCGAAGAACACAGTATGGCTGACGGTGAGTACAGCTTCTTAAAGCCTGTTTATGAATTATTCCTCGGCATGCAGAATGAGGATATGTCCGCTATGGATTACGGTACATTAAAGACAGGAAACGTTCACTACAGCGGCCCGTTCTACAAGGAGCAGGTAGCAATGGAGTTAATGGGAACATGGTTTGCAAATATGATCATCAACACCAAGAACAAGGGTGAGACCTCTGTTGAATGGGGCGCTGTAAGAGCACCGCACTTTGAGGGCCAGGAGCCTGGTACAGCTGTCAGCAACCCAACTCCGATCGCAATCAACAAGAATGCAGCTCATCCGGAAGAGGCATGGAGATTTGTAGAGTTTATGTGTACAGAGCCGGGTGCCAATATTCTGGCAGGTCTGGGAACGCTGCCAGCATACCAGAACGAAAAGACAATCGATACTCTGGTAAATGTTGAGGGAATGCCGGAAGGCTTCCGTGAAGCGATCGCTGCAGATAATTTTGTACTGGAATGCCAGATGATCCCTCAGGCAGGCGCTCTGGAGCAGATTATTGCAGAAGAGCATGACCTGATCATGCTGGGAGCAAATTCCATTGATGATGGTCTGGCAAATATGGCAAAGCGTGTAAATGATCTGTTAAGTAAATAAGAAGCAGACTGAAAAAAAGTCCTCTGGATCTTTGATTCGGAGGACTTTGAACCATCAGAGAAAAGAAGGAGGAGCTGTTTTACAGCGCGCAGATATGTCAAAACGAAAAGTAAAAAATATAATTACTGCCTATACATTTCTTTTGCCGAATTTTGTGGGATTTCTGCTGTTTACGCTGATCCCCATCGTATGCTCCATGGGGCTCAGCTTTATGGAATGGGATTCTGCAAATCCGATGAAATTTGTAGGGCTTGCTAATTTTGCCAAGCTTTTAGAGGATGAAACATTTAGTATTTCCCTGAAAAATACCATCTATTATTCTGTATTTACAGTACCGCTTACCATGGCAGCAGCTCTGGGGCTTGCTCTGATCTTAAACCAGAAGCTGAAGGGCATCAACATGTTCAGAACCGTATTTTTCTTCCCTCATGTAGCGTCTCTGGTAGCGGTGGCAGTTGTATGGAATCTGCTGTTTCATCCAACCCTTGGCCCGATTAACAATATTCTGCGTGCAATGGGAGTTGCAAATCCTCCAGGATGGACTTCTACGATTGATTGGGCAATGCCGGTTATCATTATTGTAAGTATATGGAAAAGTATGGGATACTATATGATTCTGTATTTATCCGGTTTGCAGGCGATTCCAAGAGAGCTTTATGAGGCAGCAAAGGTAGACGGCGCCAATACATTTCAGCGGTTCAGAAATATCACGCTGCCTATGCTGACACCGACTACGTTTTTTGTAAGCATTATGCTGACCATTGCCTGCTTTAAGGTATTTGACCTGATTTCCGTCATGACGAACGGCGGACCGGGACGTGCAACCAACGTACTTGTATACCATATTTACAACACAGCATTTATTAATTATGAGTTTGATATGCAAGCGCAATTTCCATGGTTCTGTTTGCGATTGTACTGGTTATTACTGTGATCCAGTTCAGAGCTGAGAAAAAATGGGTTAGCTATATGTAAAAGGAGGAAAAAATGAAAACATCAAGAATCAATATAAAGACCATATGTCTGTATGGACTCCTTGTACTTTTAAGCATCACCATTCTGCTTCCGTTTTTATGGATGGTATCCTCATCATTAAAAACCAGCCAGGAAGTGTTCTCTGTTCCCATGAAGTGGCTGCCCGAAGAACCGGTATGGGAGAATTTCCGGGAGATCTGGACAAAGATTCCGCTGCTTATGTTTTTTAAAATAGTTTTAAGCTGGCAATTATTATTACGGTTCTTCAGGTATTAACCAGCAGCTTTGCAGCCTATCCGTTTGCAAAAATGAAGTTTCCGGGAAAAGATATTATATTTTTGGGCTACATTGCTACGATCGCCGTTCCGTGGCAGGTGTACATGGTGCCTCAGTTTATCATGATCCGTAAAATGCAGCTGGCAGACACCCATCTGTCCCTGATCCTCATGCAGGCCTTTACTGCATTTGGCGTGTTCCTTATGAGACAGTCCTATCTTTCCATTCCAAATGAGCTTTCAGAGGCTGCCCGCATAGATGGTCTGAGCGAGTTTGGAATTTACAGCAGGATTATGCTGCCTCTGTCCAAATCTGCGATTGCAACACTGATTATTTTCAGCTTTGTAAACGTATGGAACGATTACATGGGTCCCATGATTTACTTAAATTCAACCGAACTGAAAACCATTCAGCTGGGTCTTCGTATGTTCATCACACAGTATTCTGCAGACTATAACCTGATTATGGCAGCGGCTCTGATTTCTCTGATTCCGGTGGGAGCATTATTCTTAAGTATGCAGCGTTTCTTTATCGAAGGCGTGGCAACCAGCGGCCTGAAGGGATGATTCAGTTTCTTGCAATAAATTCACTGGGAGTCATCTGAGTAATTTTTTTAAATACCTTGCTGAAATAGTAGGGATCATCATATCCAAGCATACTGGAAACTTCATAGATCCGGTTATTATCCTTTAGAAGAAGCGATTTCGCTTCTTCTATTTTTACTTCTGCCACATAATCGGAAAAGGACTGGTGCGTCACCTTTTTAAAGATCCTGCTTAAATAGCTGGGAGTAATTTCCAGAACAGTGGCCACTTCATTAAGAGATAATTTCTGAAACCGGTTCTCGAAAATGTATTCCCTGGCTTTTACTTTGTAGCGGTAAATCTCAGTCATATACTGATGACTGTAGTGGTCGATTCCCTGAGTCAGATGGAGAAGCCAGGACACAAGCTCCTGGTTTTTCATTTGGTCAAACTGGGAGAGGGAGGTATATTCCCTGCCGAACCATTGGATAAAAAAATCCCGGATTTTTGAGTCAAATCCATACAGACGGGAGATCAGAAGAAAGCAGATCTGTCTGGCGTCCTCCGGCTTTGCGATGCTCTGAGACAGAAATTTCTGAATCTGCAGCATAAGGTTTTCAGCTTCTTCAAAGAACGTACTTTCCGTATTCAGAAGTTCCAGCTGATGCTTCAGTGAATCTGCGTTTAAAAAGTCCGTATAAAATGGATGGAGGTATCAATGCCGCTGACCTGGAAGAGGCTTTCCATCGCTTCTTCCCTTGCAGCGGCAAGATGCATGATATTGCGATGGGGCGCGCTGATTCCTATGGTAAGCTGTCGGTTCAGATAACGGCGGACGCTGTTTAGGATGGACTGGCATTTCTTTTTTAGAATATCCTGATCCATCCCGTCGCGGTATTCCACATACAGAATCGTCGTATTTGGATTCAAATGGTGTGCGCAAAGGTCTGCACGTTCCGGAAACTGTTCCATACAGATATTATCAAGGTAATTCTGCGGAAGATCTCCCGATCCGGCGGGCACGGCTTCAGAATCCTTCAGACTGAAGCATAAAATACGGTAAAAGCAGTTGTCATTCAGAGCAAAATTTTCCGGCAGCTGTTTGGCAAACAGGCTTTTGTCTGCGTTCATCTGAAGCATTTCTTTAATGAAATTTCGTTTAAAATCTTCTGAGTGAGACGGCGGCTGCAGACGTTTGGGGCGCTTTGAAAGCATTTTCTGAGCAGACTGAATCAGGGAAACGAGTTCATTTTCCTCCAGATTCAGCTTGATCAGATAGTCAATGGCGCCTAAGCGCATGGCAGAGCGGACCAGTTCAAAATCATTATAGGCACTGAGGATAATGAAAAGAGGAGGATCCGGTTCCAAAAGAGCTTTTTCAATCATCTGCAGTCCGTCCATCTGCGGCATTTTAATATCAGTAAATACAATATCCGGGTGGTACCGGCGGATTTTCTCCAGTCCCTCTGCTCCATTAGAGGCCTGGTCTGCAAGACTGCAGTTTAATCGCTCCCATGGAATCAGGCTTTCAAGACCGCGGCGGATTAAAGCCTCATCGTCCACGATTAAGATTGAGGTCATAAAGAAGTGCTCCTTTCATATGGAATGCAGATCAGAACGTCAGTATAGGCTCCGGGTTTGCTGCTGATGGAAATACCATACTCCTGTCCATAGGTCATTTTGATCCGCTGGTTAATATTGCTGATGCCGATTCCGTTTAATCCGCGGCGGTTCTGCGAGCTTTCCTCAGGATTTAAAAGTTGTTCGATCTGTTCCGGGGTCATGCCGATACCGTTATCGACAATGTGGATATAGATACTTTTATCTTGCTGGTTTAAGTAAATATCAATGGTTCCGGAGCCGTCGCCTTTTGGTTCAATCCCATGGAAAATAGCATTTTCTACAATAGGCTGGAACAGAAATTTTAAAATCAGGGCCTGTGTGATTTCCGGATCTCCGATATGATACCGGACATTTAACCGTCCGTCGTACCGGATATCCTGGATCAGTACATAATCATCCAGGAGGGACATTTCTTCATAGATAGAAATTTTATCAGAACCCTTGGAAATATTCTGCAGAAGACGCCCAAGAGCTGCCGTCATATCCCGGATGGTATCTGCGTGCTGCAGGGAAGCCATCCATTTGATCGTATTTAAGGTATTGTAAAGAAAATGCGGATTGATCTGGTTTTGAAGGACGCGGAATTCAAGCTCTTTTTTTATTTCAGATTCTTGTTTTTGAGCCTCCATCAGTTCCCTGATTTCGCGCTCCATTTTGTTGATGGAGTCTGCAATGGTCTGAAATTCATCATTATTTTTCAGAGTCAGTGAGCCCGTAAAATCGCCCTTTGAAACATTTTTAATATAGGAGCTGATGGTATTGATCGGGCGGGTCAGTATGCGGTGCAGGTACATGGTAAGGCAGAGTACCAGCGCAGCGGAAATTACGATTAATGTGGCAGAGAATCGTAAAATCTCAGATTTTTCGCTGAGAAAAGAGAGAAGGGGAGTTTCCTGAACTGCAATGATATTGCTGTCTGGTATTCGGTAATAGTGGGCGATTAAAGGCGTGTGGCTGCGGTTTGCAGTAATATGCCCGATGGAGTCCTGGGTGTTTAAAATCTCACGGATCATAGAATCCTGAGACATATCAGCGCCGATCATGGAGAAATCCGTATGGCCGATGCACTGGCCGGACGGATTGATCAGGTAGATATTCTGATTATTAGAGCCGTTTACCAGATTTTTGGAATACATATCATTGCAAAAGGCAATGATACACCAGCCGATGGGAGCACCGGTCAGATCATTGTAGATACGGCTGCTGACTGGAAAAACATAGGTATCCTTCGCATAAATATCTTTGCTGAGAACCAGCTGGTCTGCTTTGCTGTGATTATAGGTTTCCGCCCATCTGGCATCTTTGATCGCGTCCTGATCCATAAGGGAACGGACATTTCCGATCTGAAAAGATTCCCCATTATCTTCTATGATAAGAATTTTAAAAATATTGTTTTCGATATTTGCATTGATTGCATATTCCGTGGCATAAGAACTGAACTGGATGATATCCAGCTGCTTTTCATATTTTTCAGAGTAGTTAGCAGTGAGTATTTCCTGCAGCTTTCTGTTATAAGTGATCCATCCGAGGAGCTGGTCGGAGATTTCCATCTGCCGTCTGATATCGTAGCTGGTATAGCGGAGCCGGTCAATACTGGCTGATTCGATGTCCTTGGTGATCCGTACATCAAGGAAATGCTGATAAAACAGATATGGAAACCAGAGGAAGAAGACCAATGGTAAGCAGAGAAATCAGAAGTTTCATTTTAAAACTGTGAACAGAAAGGGGAAAATGTTTCATGTGTCGCTCCAATGTGAGTAATAGTACTGATTTACAGCATAATTATACAAAATAAGTGTACCATAATTTGGGAAGAGTGTCAAAAAATGAAGAAAAATAATCCAAATGTGGGAAGTAAATTTGATGGAATAGAATGAATGCTTTAAAAACAAAGGGATAAAGGAAAAGTTATAACATAAATCTATAATTTATTTTTGAAATATACAAAAATAGATAAAGTGTACATATATAGAAAGAAAATAAAAGAAAAAAGAAAACAAATTGCACAAATAAGATAAAATTATACTATAAATATTAAAAAAATACCATTTTAATAAAAACAAACCTTTATATAATTTTAATAGATGTTAACATTTTGTTAAAAATCAAAATGTTTTCTGCCTGAGCGCGCATGGCAGAAAATAGGGAGAATAAGGAAAGGAGAAAAACATGAAAAGAAAATGAAACCGATCATGGCGGCGGTCCTGGCTGCTTCTATGACCGGCTCCAGTCTTTCCGCCGGAGTTGGCGTTATACCCGGGGGTGGGGGCATGACAAATGTCAGCGAAGTTTATGGTGCAGAATTAACAGATGATGAAGCGGGGGATGAACGTTCCGATCTGGAAGATGAAAAAGAGGATTCCCTAGAAGAAAACGGTTCAGATCAGCCAGAAGAAGTAGAAACCGAGGAGGAAGCTGAGTCAGAAGAAGCAGAAACTAAGGAGGAAACAGAGCCGGAAGAAACAGAAACGGAAGAAGAGTCTGAATCGGAAGCAGAAACCGAGGAGGGAGCCGAGTCGAAGGAAGAAGAAACAGAAGAAGAATCTGAGTCGGAAGAGGCAGAAACTGAGGAGGAAGCTGAGACAGAAGAAGCAGAAACGGAAGAAGAGCCTGAATCAGAAAAAGCAGAAATTGAGGAAGAAAAAGAGACCGCTTCTGCCGTACAGATTCCAGAGAGAGTAGCGACTCCCAGCCAGATTACATTGGCTACGCCCAGTGAACCTAAAAAAGCAACGGACAGTAATGCGCTTCGCAATGAATCTCTCAGCAAGGATATGCTGGATCTGGTAGTTGAGATGCATAACGATACTCCGTCGGTTAAGGAAATTCCTGAAACTCTGACAGTTTTATGTATCTGAGCCAGAAAGACGGAAGAACGAAGCAGAATATTGGTTTCACAGATAAATACAACTACAAAGAAACAGAATATTTCCTCAGCGGAAATACACGGGTATACGATTTAAAGGACGACCATAAGGTTACAACCGCAACCGGAAGCAATGCATCCAGAAGCAATGCGTCTAGACCGGACAAGCAGGACTATACCAATCGTGTATTTGTGTATATGCCGGAAGATCCTGCCGATTTTAACGGAGTTGTATTTGTAGATATTCTGAATGCCAGCAGCAAGGTGGATCTGCCGGATATCTGGCGCAGAAGCTATGACTACTTTATGAGAAATGGATATGCCTATGTGGGCATTACTTCAAAGTACTGCAATGTAGAATCCTTAAAACGTTTTGATGCCAAACGGTATGAAAACCTTAAATGGGGAGATAAGGGACTGAATGAAAAAGACCGCAACGGATTGTTCTGGGATATGCTGGGACAGTTGGGCGTAATGCTGAAAACTCCGGATAGTGAACTTTTAGGCGGAGAGACAGCAGACAAAGTATTCCTTATGGGACAGTCTCAATCCGGTTTTTATGTGAACACCTATGTGAACTGCTTTGGTCAGGCCAATGCAGTTGGTATGGATTATGATAAAGATACGGGTGACGGAAATCCGGTTTTTGATGGTTTTGTCAATGTAGTGGGCGCATACGCAGATACAGATTTAAGCAGTCACGGCGCATCCAGAAGTTTCCCGACTCCTTATGATTCTCCTGTACCCTACATTCTGTTAGAGGGAGAAAATGATTATTCCAGTTGTGTTAAGTCAAATCCGGATTACATAAAAGAGGATGGGGATGAACCGGGCGTAGATATGTATCGTCATTATGTGGTAGCAGGCGGCGCCCATTCTTCAAAGATTTTCCCACCAGATATGACGGATGAGATACAGATTCAGGCAGGACGTCCCGCCGGCAATTATCCGCCGATGAAGATGGATGCGGAGACAGACCGTCCGAATGCGAATACAGACCTGAATATGGATTCTTATGTGAATTCTGTCTTTGCAAATCTGATTGAGTGGGTAGATGGCTCAGATATGCCGGAAGGTTTTACGGTAGAGGATGTTAACCTGGATTCCAGGGATGCATACGGAAATCTGACAGAAGGTATTGTACCACCTCAGATTTCGGTTCCGGTTGCCAAATATTACGGAGGCGTTAATGGAAAACTTCTACAGACGGCGGATCAATGGTATATCTGTCTCAGGAGGAATTAAAGGAATTATATACTGATTATGAGGACTACAGAAGTCAGTATGAAAGTTCTCTGGATGAGGCGATTGCAGAAGGATATCTGATTGAAGAAGAGCGGCGATGTATTGAAAACCAGCCTGTTTTGGGACATCGTCCGGCGTGGTTTAAAGACATTGAAACCTCCATGCAGACAAAGCCGATTCTGAAGAAGCTTAAGGAAGAAAAGAAAGACGGGTATACGGAGATTACATATCGGGCAGAAGGAAAGGCCAATATTTATGGCGTTCTTCTGGAGGATATTCCTTATATCAGAAAGCCGCTTCAGGGATACTCCAACTATATCCGCGTATGCATTCCGGATGACTATAAGGGTCAGGCAGTAATCGGGCCGATGTTTGAGAACGATTCAGAATTTGATGTAACCAAACTGAAGGCTAAGGGAATTGCGTATATTGGTATCACCGCAGATGCAAAGGCTGCTGAAAAGAAAGGATGCAGCTGGAAAGTATTGGATAAAGAGAAGGATCCAACCAGAGAAGAGGATGGCCTTCTTTGGGATATCATAAGCCAGACAGCAGAAGCAGCGGAAGATCTTCTGGGAGAAAGACCATCCAAGCTGTATCTGGGAATTAAGAAGGCTGATAATGCATGTGCATATACCTATATCAATGTATTTAATCATTTTAATGGATACAAGATCAGCGGAGCCGGCGTAGATGGAATTTACGAATTAACAGAACCGAATAAACTGATGAAGTTAAACAGCCTGGATTCCACTTATCCGACCGCAACGGACAATACAGTATCCGCATGGTATGACAGCCTTGTATATAAGGAAAATGATAATGGACCTACAATCGGAGCTACTGTGAAGAGTATCATAGAATCGGACGGTTCCTACTTCAAGGATTCCAATGGAAACGGACAGCTGGATGTATATGAGGACTGGCGCGAAACACCGGAAGCACGCGAAGGATCTGGTAGAAAAGATGACAATCAGGGAAAAGGCCGGAATGATGGTTATCAATTCCGCGGTATGGGTATCTACAGTAAGGATCCTGATAAAGAAACAGGGCTTTTAGATGAAACCCTCAAATACAGACGATATGTCTTCTGAAATTTTCG
>SCPP01000143.1_pt1 | contig 88946 bp, 163 predicted proteins | sample 6106811 | NCBI WGS metagenome assembly SCPP01 (sample SAMN10720449, study PRJNA508395) | human gut metagenome | isolation source: Participant 2 stool, 15 month | host: Homo sapiens | collected 2018 | reverse complement strand
ACAATAAAGATATCTATCGATATCACAGAAATCATGTCTCATGAATACCCACGCCCGTTAGATGCGACTTTTAATGATTGTCCTGATGAATAAAATCTGCTACAATCAAAAGTAATAGTATAAATTTAGTGAGACTATTCTAAAATACAATTTTGTGCTTTAAAAGGCATTTATTAGCGCAATGAACGATATAAAAGTAGAAGGGTTGGTGGAACAGTTTAATGAGACATATCAAATTATCTGAACATATATTTAAAAAGGAAAATTCATTACCCCGTTTAACAATTTGTCCATGGTGAAAGAATTCGAAGACGAGAAGTCATGGGCTTATGGGCGTATGCCTGAATATCTATGGATCGGGCTTATTTTAAACCACTATGGACGTGATGAGGGTCTGAGGAAGTCTTATAATATAATTTCCTTATTACATAAACTGGCACCAAATCTTTATACAGCAAGACTATCTGAAATATTAAAACTAGACACTGATGTTCAAGAAGCCCTTTTTGAATATGTTGTGTCAATTGGAGCAAAAGAAGTTCTTAATCCTTTAACGGTTTTTCTTACAGTAAGTAAGGCCCCAACTTTCGCAAAATATTTTATTGCCCGAACGTCAGTGCTTCAGAGAGATGTGAAACTCTAGTTTTCACAATGAGCAGAATAGCAGATCACCAGTCTAATGATGCTACAGATATTAGGTTTGTGGTTCTATATTTTAGTGCTTTCAGGGAAATTGCATCTTCACCAAAGTCAAATTGATTTGTTAAGATCTTATCCGGTATGCGATCATGCAGATGAATCAATGCGTATGATTCGTCCAACTGTTCGCGCTACGGAAATGACAATTTTGACTTTTGAGAAGGTGGATTCACTATTTCTGAAAGAATTTGGAGGTGTGTAAGTGAAATGACTGATTGTAATATATTCGTTACTAATTCCCATCTGAAAATCGAGAATTTACCGCATATATGGAAAGGCTTCACGAATTATTTGGGTATTCTCTGATTTATTTGTGACAACAGCTCCGCTTGATGAAAAAAATGGTTGTTTTGCTTGGACTTGCGACATATTCATATAAGCGTCTGAAGGAAATTTACGAATTACGGGCATTTAATTCCATTGCCGGTAGAAGTTGTGTGCGCGTTATGATAGAAGACTATATTATGATGAAATACCTTGTAAAAACGAGCAATCAAATGATAATATTTGGCGAGAATATCAGCTATATGGTATAGGGCTATATAAGCTCGTTTTATCAAGATATAGGGAATTCAAAGCATCTGGGGAATCACATTTCGATGAAAAATATATAGAACTATTGGTTAACGAGTTTAAGTCAGAAGAGTTTATCGATATGGATACAAAATATTTTGATAAGCAGAATATTAGACTTAAAGCTGAAAGTGTTAACGAAAAGAACTCTATGGACTGTATTACGACTACGATTCTTCTTTGAACATGGGCTATGGGGAGCAATTCGTGAATCCTCTCTACTAAAGTGTGATAACCTGCGCACAAATGCCATTGTGTTCCGGATGTTGAAGATGAAATCAGATTAAAGACGGTCTTACCTGATTGCATTATGATTATGAATAAAACCGTATCGTTTTAAATGAAATTTATGGGATTCCACAACAAATGTTGAATGGGGTAATCAATTTTGAACTCAAACCTATTGATAACTAGGATTAAGGGCATCCAAATCGAATACAAAGAATTGCTATCCAAACTTTCTCCCAAATTAAAAGTGGTCAAGTTCCAGAGGCGCTGGATGAACTCAACTTGTTTTGGCTTCGTCATATCGATGAAGTACAATTGTATCTAAAATATTGGCTCTATGGAGAAGATTGTTATATTTTACAGCCGCAACATTCATGGATTTTAACGATAACGAACATTTGCCATTTCTATTAATGGGGAAAAACACATTTTGGTGACCCTTTAGGTAGATATTCAGAACTATGTGGAAAAATGGAGAGGGGTACAGATTCTGAATTCCTTTACCGTCAAGTCATAATAACCTCAGAAGATAATCTAAGGATACTAGAAGGCACCGATGAAAATATTCTTATATTGCCATTGCGGCTATTTAACCAATCAAGAGATTCTCGCGTTCTTTATGAAATTGGAGAGCAAGCTTTTGTCAGTCTCTTTGATGGAATCGATAGTATTAGGGACTACTTTAAAGTGTGATAGCATCGATGATATCGTTGCTTATGCTCGTGAAGACATTGGAAGAATTGTTGTGTTTTCAGAAGATGATGATATAACAGTGCCCATAAAAGATCGCTTCATACGAGCATTAGCAGAATTACCTTATATGGTAAATCCTCAAAAGCAAGATGCATATAATTTCTTTATGATGGTATTCGGCTGTATTCAGCAAGCAATTGATATTATAGCGTCTTGTATAGAATACAAATGTACGCCATATATTAGGTATCCTGTGTCACTCCATTATGTCAACCTATTGTCAGAAAATATACTAGATAAAGAATTTATGTCAAAGCTCTGCTTTAAGATGAACATTGCCTTTGCTGTTCATCAACTTTGTGATAAAGATAAACTTGCATCCGTTGGTTTTGAAAGATTCCTTGAAAAGCAGCAACAATATGATTTCGACAAAAACTTCTTCACGCATTAAGCATGCATGGCATTAACGAAGAAAATTTTGAAAACCGCATAGTTCCACAAATAGTAACTGATGAATTAGAAAAATTCTATAGCACATTACTAGTGTCAGAATAAACAAATAATAGCATGATAATACGACAAAGCTAATCCTGTCAATATTTCCTGCTACTCTCAAATCACTAATTTCGTCAACCACTTTTATCCATGGAGAATCGTTACCGAGCTTCTCGGCGGCCCTTTATTTTTATAAATCATTGTATCACTCCTTTGCTGTTCATCCGGCTTGGTCGTCATCAAGCCATAGAGTTTAGTATTTTTCGGAAAACTGTTGGTGAAAGGCACGATATTGCCCGCACAGCGAATCACCCGCAGCCTGCGGGACTTTCGTGACATAGCCGAGCTGGTTATCCGAAATATTCAGCAGCTTCGCCAGTTCCTCGCGGTCGGTGGCGCTCTGGTTCAGCATGACCAAAAACTCCGAGTTTGCCAGCATCAGGCGGGCGGTGTCGGAGCGCAGCAGTTCGTCCACATTCTGCGTCAGTCCGGTCACAAGACCGTTGTACTTGCGGATGCGCTTCCACAGCTTGTAGAAGAAATTGGCGCTGTATTCGTAGCGGAACAAAATGTAAAACTCATCGCAGAAAATCCACGTTCTGCGGCCTTTCTTCCAGTTCTGGATGACGCGGTTGTAGATTGCATCCAGCGTCACCAGCATACCCAGCGGCATAAGCTGCTCACCCAGTTCGCGGATGTCATAGGCAATGATCCGCGCCTGTGTGTCCACATTGGTGTGCCGGGCAAAGGTGTTCAGTGTGCCGGTAATGAACAACTCGGACGAAAGCGCCAGCCCTGTGCTTCGGGTTCCGGTTGCATCTGGAGCAGACGGTAAAAGTCCTGCAGCGTAGGCGGTGTGCCTTTATAGCCGTTGCGAATGTAGGGCAGATACACCTGCTCGGTGCAGCGGCCGAGGATGGACTTTTCTTTCGCCGTCACCATGCCGTCACCGATGAGCTGCTCGAACAGCGACAGCACAAACTCCGACTTGCTGACGATGGGATTGCGCTCGTCACCGTAGGCACGGTCCATGTCCAGCGCATTGATGTGGGTGTCGGACGTAGCCGAAATGCGGATGACCTCGCCGCCGAGGGCTTCGGTCAGATAGCCGAACTCACTTTCCGGGTCGAGAATGAGAATGTCATCCTCGGTGGAAAGCGCGATCTGCACGATTTCTTCCTTGGCGCTCATGCTCTTGCCGGAACCGGACACGCCCAAACGAAACTGTTGCCGTTGAGCAGCAAGCGGCGATCCGCTACGATCATGTTCTGCTGACGGCGTTCTGCCCATAGTACAGACCGTTCGGCTCCATGATTTCCTGTGCGCGGAACGGAATCAGCACGGCGGTGCTTTCGGTGGTAAGGGTTCGCAGGGCTTGGATTTTCCGCAGCCCATAGGGCAGCACCGTGTCCAGCCCGTCCTTCTGCTGCCAGCGCAGCGTGGAAAGCTGGCACAGGTGCTTACGCGCCGTGGAGTAGAGCGTTTCGGTGTCGCTGTCGAGCTGCTCTTTGCTGTCCGCCAGATGCACCAGTGTCACCAGCCCGAACACCATCCGTTGGTCGCGGGTCGTTAGATCGTCCAGCATCTCCTTGCTTTCCTTGCGCTGGAGTTCCATATCGTAGGGAATCGTCGCAGTAAAATTGTTGTTGGCGTTCTGACGGCGCTGCCAGTTGGCGACGTTCGTCTCCACGCCCAGCAGCGTGCTTTGCAGCTGGCGGGCGGCTTCGTCTGTCGGCACAGGCAGAATGTCGATGGACAGCATCAGGTCGCGGTCAAGGTCGCAGAGTTCGGACACAAAGCTGTCCTTGATGTAGCTGGCGTAGTCTTGCAAGTACAGCACCCTGCCATACCGTGCGTCCAGCTTGAAATGGTCGGCGGCAAACTCCATGCTGTCGGGGCAGAACCAATCCTTGAAATGCTGCCCGCGCCTGGCGTGTTCGTGGATATTGAACTCCGCCGCAGCCTGTTCCCCGGCCTTAAAAAAGTCGCGGAAAATGTGCAGGCGTTCGGTCAGCGTCAGTTCGGTTGCCACTGAGGAAAGCTGCGCAAGGTGTGTCACCAAATCCGTGCCGACACGGGCAAATAAGCGGGCCTCGTCCGCGTTGCGCTTACCACGCTTACAGTGAGATAGCGCTCCGCACAATGCTGTTGCTGGTGCCGGTGACCTGCGCAGTCAGCATCTGGTTGAATTCGTAGCGATATTCGTCCAATCCGTCATCCTTGTCGGGCAGCAGGACGCTGCGCTCAAACTCGGCCTTGTTGATGCGGCGGTTGTAAATTGTGATTTTTGCCGATGCGCCGGAGTCGAGGGCATTGAGCAGTTCCGAGTAGTCAAGGAACATGGACGTTTTGTCCTCTTTGCCGGCGATAGCATAGTTGATGTCGGTAAACGACCATGTTTTGGAATACTGGTTGCCGACTTGGAAAATCCCATCCGCGAAAATGCGGCGGATGGGAATGGCGTCCTGCACACTGCGCGGAATACGGAACTTTTCGCGTTCCATCTTCTGCGCTTTCGACAGGGTTTTAATCAAGCGGTTTCCTCGCTGTTATGCGTATTTTTCTTTATAGGCAAACCTCTCTTTCGCTTCATGCCCGCGCGGATGGCGGGCTGCATGGCTTCGTAGTAATAGCTGTCGGATTTGAAAATAAGGCGCTTCGGGCAGAGGATTTTAGATTTGAACCACGCCCAAAGCACCTGTTCGGCGGTCATGCCGTGGTAGGTGAAAAAGCCGCAGGCGGCAAACGGCGCAGCACCAGATGCACATCCAGCCGATTTCTTCTGTGCCGACATACGGCTGCAAGGCAAAGTAGATGCCGACAGCCACCGCCACAGCCAGCACCGAGCAGATGAATTGCCGCGTGTTCAGCCCGAAAAAGATATTTTCATGGTAGTCGCGGACTTCTTTCGGTATTTTGATTTCCATAGATTGCCCCTTATAGTCCCATAATTTCTTTAACAATGCGGTCACAGCCTTTGATGGCACCGACCAGCACCAGCAGGTTGAACGCCAGTTCTCCGACATAGGTCAAACGGCGGTGACAACAGATGCGCTTGTATCCACAGCGGGCGGGCTGGACGAAATGGCGGAGAAAATAATGCAGGACAAGGCAATCACCACGCCCTGCAAACAGACCCCTGCATAGCTGCGGATGAAGTTTTTCCCCACGCTGCCGGTGGGCTCACCTGCAAATGTGGACAGCGGTATCGGCGCAATCGCAGCGTACATCCAAAGACTGAACATTCTGCTGTAAACCGTGAGGATCATGGTAAAAGGACAGCACCGTAATCAGCAGCCCGCCGATCAGCGTAACCGCCCACAGCGGGATGCTATCCCAAAAGCCCACATTGTTAATGGTATCGATCAATTCCTGTGGCAGTGTCATGCTGCTCATGCCGGGACTGCCCGATTGGGTGATGATGGTCGATACCATGCCCTGCACGATGGAGAACACCGCCAGCATCAATTCCAGCCCATACGTTACCGCGCCCTTTGCCAGCGCAAAGCGGATGAACAGCTTTAGCGCGTGTTCCGGCTTTTTGACTTCCACAAAGCTGCCGCAGGTTTTCATCACACCAACAGCAAAAAAAGCACCAGCAGCCCATAGCCGATTGCCTGCAAAGCGCCGTGGATGCCGGTCATCACGCCCCAAACCTGCCCGCCTTTGAATGTCTGCGGGCTTTCGGTCAGCAGTGACCAAATCTCCGCTAACTTGTCATTCCATGTAGAGAGTGCGGCGTTCAGGTTCACGATCCATGACTCACCCACAGGGCATCACCGTCCTTCCTCTTGGTGTCGTCCTCACGCGGTAATGAGGTCGAGGATTTCCTTGGCGAACGTGATAACCAGCCCACCGGCCAGCGTCAGAAAACCTTGGCTGCGCTGGCTGGGGTCGTGGCTCTGCAACGACAGACCGACCTGCACAATGCCCCACCCCAGCAGGATAAGACCCACCGCGCGGATCAGCGAAAAGATGAATGTGGAGAGATTTTCGACCACGACCAGCGGGTCATCTGCGGCAAAGGCGGGTAGGGCAAAAACAATGCCGCACACCATGACGGCGTACAGCGCAAACAAATTGAGAGAAATTTTTACGGATTTTTGTTGTTATTCAGCTTCATTTGGGCCTCCTGATTCTTTGTATGGTTGGCTTCATTTCTGCCGCTTCGGCGGGCAGAAAGTCGTCCATATCCAGCAGTTCATAATTTTCGGGTGCGCCGGGCAGATCGTCCAGCGCGTTGTCGGCGGCGGTAGTCATAGGGAGCCGCGCCGCCGTCCTCGGTGCAGTGGATGTTCGGGTGTTTCAGCAAGTTATATTTGAAATCCACCACCGGGCGCTCGCCTCGGATGAACAGGATGCACTTGCTGTTGTCGAGCAGCCGCACCTCGTCCGGGGTCATGAGGTCGCGCCCGGATTGCTGGTGGTTTATGCTGTAACTGCCGCTGCGTCCCTTGCTTTGGTTATAGCTGGTCGTGGAGATGGTCTCCTCCCAGCAGTTCCGAGACATATTTGTGGGTTTCTTTCTCGGTGCCGCCGAGATAGAGGAACTCGTCGCACAAACCGACCAGTGATTCCCAATCATCCTTGTACATAGCCTTTAACTGTGCCATATTCTGCACAATAATCGAACAGAAAATAGCGCGGGAACGCATCGTGGCCAACGCCGACAAAAAGTGTCTTTCGGCAAGGAAATATTGGCGTACTCGTCCATAAGACAATGCACAGGCACAGGCAAACGACCTTTGTGTATGCGGTCTGCTTGGCGATACAGCGTTTGGATAAGTTGTGTAGATCATGCCTACCAGATAATTGAGGGACTTATCCGAATCCGGGATGCAGCAGAACAGCGCAATTTTGCGCTCGCCCAATTCCTGCAAATGCAGTTCGTCTGTCATCGTCAGCTTGGCGATGGATGGCAGGTTAAACGCTGCCAAGCGTACACCCACGCTGACCAAAATGGACTTGGCGGTCTTGCCAGCCGCTTGTTTGAAAATGCGGTACTGCTTACAAGCGATGCTGTCGGGTTCGCGCATTTCCAAGCGCTCGAACAAGATGTCCAGCGGGGATTGGTAGTTGTCATCATCATCGTGGACTTCTGCGGCAGCAATCATCTCCATGACCATCGGGAAGTTTTGTTCTTCGGGCGGGCCTCGTGCAGCAGGTACAACATAAGGGCTTGCAGCAGCGCCGTTTCGGACTTTTCCCAGAAGGGGTCGCTGCTTTTTGAATGTGATGGCGTGGTATTTTGAATCAGATTTTCTATCAAAGTCAACACTTCGCGGTCATCATGCACATACACAAACGGGTTGTAACAGAACGATGCGGCGGGGTTTATGAGGTCGAATACGATAACCTCATAGCCCTTTGCTTCAACAAATTCCCAGTCTTACGCAAAATTTCAGCCTTAGATCTGTAATACCATAGAGCAGGCACATTCCAGTACATTCGGCACGCCATAGGTGCGCGTTTTCCTGCACCGGAGCCGCCGACAATCAGGATATTGGTGTTGTGCTTGTGTTTGTAGCCGTCTATCCCGATGTGAAAGTGTTGGGTCAGCAGCAGGTTCGGTCCGCGCTTATCCATGTAGAACTTGTTCAATCGGAACACATCGCCCCAAGCCGCCGAGCCATGCTCCGCACCGGGGCGGGTGTTCTCTGATCCGTCACGGCCACGATAACCGCTACCGCATAAACCACCGTGAACACAAGCAAAAGCGCGGGCTGTCGTGACCCACGCCAACGCAAACGGCTCTGCCAGTGCGCTGTTCAGCGCATCCAGCAGAGCCGTTATTTTCATGCCCGGCTTCCAGCGGCAAGCCACCGCCAGTGCTGCCCACCATACAACAGGCAGCGGCAGCAGCCAGACCCACCAAGGGTTCTTTCTCCCCGGCGTGGTGGACTACCTTCGCCGCGATAGGGCGGGCGCTTTGTACGCTCAGCATCCCATGCCTGACGCTTTCTCCACAACTTCGGCAAAACTACGGAAAAGTCCTGCGGCATACGTTCCGCCTTGATTTGCGGCAGATTTGCAAACAAATCGCTTTGCAGCGTTTCCCATGCAACCTTATCCGGCATATTTTGAGTATAGAATTCGTTGTAGCTGTACGCCAGCCCGCTGGTATCTATGTAGTGCTTGACTTCCGTTCGCAGCATTTGTCGTTCCCATTCGGTTTCCGGCGCACGGTGGGGTACAAGCTGTTCCTGCATAATTGCCTGATGTAAATCGGCAGACGATTTCAGCAGAGCCGGATACTTTCGGAATAACTTGGCGGCAATTCCTTCCTTTTCAAAATAGGTGTGCAGCTTCTGCCCCGCGTAGGCATACCACGCCACATCCCGCATCCCATCCACTCAGTATCTCGGAACGGAATGTTGAGCGCCGCAAGGTTATCGGGGTCAATCAGCGCTGCCGATAAGCATCGTACCCCTGCATAATCAGCCAATTACGGAAATCGGTAAATCTGTCATCCGAACTGCCGTCATTGATGATGCAGGCTGCCGCGACCATTTTAGGAAAGTTGGCTTTATTGCGATAGCTTTGCCATACGCAATCAAAGCCGAGCAGTTCATCCTGCGGCAATTTCATGAGTTCCGTGTAAAGAAACTGTTTCACGGACGCTTCATCCTGCACATCCGCTTTGGCCCGACTCGGTCAATGATCGACCAGAATTTTTTCCATGTCATAGCCAGATTCACCAGATAAACAGCGGCGTGTGGGCGTGGAGCAGCCGCGTCAGTATCATCCACGGCATCGGTGTCGCCCTCAGCCGCTGGGTACGCAGTTGGTTGAGGGCTGCTTTTGCCAGCCGATACCTGCCGCCGACATCGTCAGCTTACCTCCTGCTGGCAGATCGTTCACTCTCAGGATGAGCCGTCCCGTTTCTTCGGCACTGCCGCCGCGGGCGCGCTGGCCGTAGTAGACATCGCCCAGCGCCCGAAGCAGGATGATTTTTGTTCGCACGGTCGAAGTTTTTACTTTGCGTTCTGTCATAGCTTTTGAACCTCCTGCGCCGTACATAACATATCCCAAAGGCGCTGTAAAAGCTAGTCCGCATTTGAAAACAAACAGAAAACATTTACAGCACCTTTCTTTGCGCCGGATTTTTACCGGCAGCTTGGGCATACGGTCTTGGGTGCCTCTGCTCGGTTTCGCAGATAGGCGGTAATATCCTGCAGTTCCATGCGGACGCTGGGGCGCTCACCCTTGGCTCGAAGCTGATCGGCGCGCGGCGACGGCGAGTTTGCAAAACCTGCTGCTGTCGGAGAAAGGCTCGGACGGACTGGCGTTCTCCGAGCCCAGAGGAAAATCCACAGCGGGCGTGTTCTCGTGGTTGGGGGCTGCATTTTCCAAATTCTGCTGCACGGTATCGACCAGTCCTGCCGTTCCGGTGTCCACGACATCCAACTGCAGTTTTTCAATAATGCGGTTTGCTTTGGACGCATCGTCCTGCAAGATAGCGATTTCAATGTGGTCGGGGTCCATCTTGTCGCGGATGGGGCAAAACAGCAGCCCATGCTTTGGCAGCGCGGGCAAAATCGTGCATACGGTCTTTGTCCACCGTGAAAACTTCAGCGGTTTCTGTTCTTCAAAAGGCGGATAAGATGGGTTTTGCCGTGGGTCTTTATGTCATGCAGCACCGCCTGTGCGAAAATAAAGAAGTTTTTCGCAGCGGTGCCGGAGATACGCAGAGCAAACTCGCGCCCTCCAGCGAGTAGCGGACGACTTGATCCGCAGGTTCAGAACCGTAATTCATCTGGCATCACCGTCCTTTTCTTTGGCACGGGCAAGCGGCTGAACGAGTCCACACCGGGATAAGCGCTGCGCCCGCTGTCCCAATCTACATGGATTTGCCCAGCGTCGTCGATACATTCCACCGTGCCCATAGAACCAGGCGGCACGGGGAACTCATCTTCCATGCAGCTGAGTTGCAGCCGCGTACCGGGCGGGTACTTGCGGCGCAGGTGTTCGATGTAGTCTTTGTTTGAATAATTCATATACATCCTTCTTTCTTGAATTATTTGGATTCGATTCCAAAAAGTGCGTGACATTTTACACTTTTTGGCATGTATACTATCATTAAAAGCTGCGGAGGGTTTATTATGCGGATTACCAGAACTGAATACCTGAATAAACTGATTGCGTTTAAGGACAAGCAACTCATCAAAGCCGTAACAGGTATCCGCCGCTGCGGAAAGTCTGTTTTGATGGAAATGTACCAAGATTGGCTGCTGCAGAATGGCGTCGAACAAGACCAAATTATTGCCATCAATTTTGAGGATATGGATTTTGAGGAACTTACCGACTATAGAAAACTGTACGCTTACCTGAAAGACCGTCTTGTTCCCGAAAAGATGACTTTACATTTTTCTGGATGAGATACAGCACGTCACGGATTTTCCTAAAGTGATCGACAGTTTGTATATCAAGAAAAATGTAGATATATACGTCACAGGTTCCAATGCCTATATGCTGTCCAGTGAAATAGCCACCCTTATTTCCGGGCGCTATGTGCAAATCGAAATGCTGCCGCTTTTAAGGAATATATGCAGAGCACCGGCAGTATGGAAGATCGCGGAATAAAATATACCGAATATCTGGAAAACAGTTCCTTTCCCTATGCGCTGGAACTTAAGGGGCATCCGAACGAGATTCGGGATTACTTGGATGGCATTTTCAACACGATTGTCGTAAAAGATATTTTGACACGAAGAAAGATCCTCGATCCGTTGATGTTGAAAAGTGTGCTGCGCTATATTTTTGACAACATCGGCAGTCCGCTTTCCTCCAAGAAAATTGCAGACACCCTGACATCCGAAGGACGAAAAGTTGATGTAAAGACCGTCGAACGCTATCTTGATGCGCTGATCGAAAGCTACATTATCTATCCCTGCACAGCGGTATAATGTCAAGGGTAAGCAGTATCTGAAAACCTTGGGAAAATACTTCATGTCGTAGATATCGGTATGCGATTTATGCTGCTTGGCAAGCGCAATACAGACGCAGGTCATATTCTGGAAAATGTGATTTATCTGGAACTGCTGCGGCGCGGCTATGATGTGTATGTCGGAAAGGTCGATTCTTTCGAGGTCGATTTTGTGGCAATGAACGGCAACAGTACTTTCTATTACCAAGTGGCGCTCCGTTCGTGACGCGGATACCCTGCAGCGGAGCTGCGACCCTTGCTGTCCATCCGCGACCACTACCCCAAATATATTCTTACGATGGACGATGACCCGGAGGAACAGTATGACGGCATTCGCCGCATCAATGCACGGGATTGGCTGCTGGGTCTTACAGATTAACGCGTTGTAATATCGGGGCGGCGGTCACGCGTACATTCCTGTTCACGCTGCTGCTCGGCGCGGTCGCGGCGGCTTTCGGTGGTGCGCGCTGCTGCACCTCGATTGAATGTTCTGCAATTTTGCGGCAGAGCCGTTCCTCCTTGGCGAAGCTGCTTTAGGGCGGTGTTGACCGATTCACGCTGCGATTGTACATCATCGGTTTTGGGTGAAGTTGCTTACGCCTTGTCAGCAACTGCCCAATTTCTGTTTGCAGGCTTGTCGGTGAGTTTCCAGCTGCTCCAGCGTGTCAATGTTGTGCTTGGATAGGAACTCCATCTGCCGGATGCGCAGGTCTAACTTGTAGGCATCCTGCCGCACCGCATAGCTGGGGCGACGCGGCTTGCGGGGGCAGCGCGCCCAATTCGTACAGGTAACGATAGTATAGTGCTCGCAGCCCGGCCAGCTTGCGATGGGGTTTTTCCCGCTGCGCAGACGGCCATGTTGGATTGTTGGTGGATTTTCCACATAAGGGTGGAGCTTTGTGGATACAGGATGCGCGTCTGATCGCTTCTGGCGTACCGCTTGCCCAGCGTTTTGAATCGAACAAAGCGCTCTTTCCGGGTGGGCGTAACACCGTATTTGCGGTTGAATGCGCAGTTCGTATCCTTTAACCAGTGCCGCAAGAAACTGCCGCCATGTAAGGCTTTGTTGAATCGCTTGTCCACATCCTGCCGAATAGCCGTGCGCCATGTTGGCTGACCGTTTTTCTCCGCCAACCATTCGGCGTAGGGCTTTGCCACATGATTAGAGTTTTCGGTGTCGATGACGGACAGTCTATATTTTTGGCAAAGTTTATCTGATACTGCGCGGATTTCCGTCACATAGCTTTTATAGTTGCTGCGATACTTTTGCCATCCACACACAGCTGACCGAGTTCCAGACAATATGCGAATGGATATGCCCGGTGTTCAGGTGTGCCGATGACATATTCATACCGTCCGCCCAGCACACGGTCTGCAAGTTCTTTTGCGATTTGGTGCGCCAGTTCGGGGGGACTTCTCCTGCAACGAAGCTCTGCACAAGGTGATACCCCTGCACACCGCCCGAGTTGTGCCAGCGTTCCTTGGTTTGCCGCATATCGGCAAAGGCGGTTTCTAGCGTGCAGGCATACGAGCTTTCAAAGCAGGATTGCTCTGTTTTATCGCGGTTGGCGGCATAGTCGAGGGCGTCCTGCAAGGATACCGCCGTGGTCTTTTCTATGTTCATCACATACTTCACCGCCCGGTCAAGGCGGCGGACAGGGATCACGGATGTGTAAGCCATTTTCAGAGCCTCCTAGTAGTTTTCTTTTATCTCACGCCAGACTTCCTTTGCAATGCGCGTCATCTCGTCCACGCTCTGCTGCCCCGCCACGCCCGTGCTGTTGGCACGGTGTGCAAGTTGGTTTGCGTTGTTGCACAAACCGGAAATTTGCCGTACAAGTTCCGCATGGTGTGTGCAGGGGCGCGGATGGATTTCTTTGTCCAAGATAAGGGAGCGCAGGTATTCCTCGCGCGATAACCCACTTATCTTGACCTGTTCACAAAGATGGCGGTACTCGCTCGTTCAGCCGCAGCGGAATCACATGACCGCCTTGCATTACGGGGTTTGGGGATCACCCTAAAGGTGCGTTTGATATCCAAACGCTATGCTTGCAAACACGACACCCCGCAAAACGGTTCATGACACAAGGTCGTCGCCCTCCGAAACGGCTTTTTTCAAACCGTCCGTTGTGACAATACGGTTGTATTTCTGCGCCAAACCGATCTGCGCATTGGTGGTCGCATCCTGATTGCGGCTGCAGACCACCAGCATCGGGCAGCGAAGCAGCTTATCCCGCACAATGGCGGTATATTCACTGCGTTCCACGGCATCTTCCAGCACCAAATACTGGCTGTCCTGCAATTTGGGGCATACAGGCAGGTAGCCCAGCAGGTACACCTCGCGGCAGTAATTGCGGAGATGTTAGAGGTTGCGCCCTCACTGGCGCAGATAAAAGCCCAAGGTCGTTTCATTTTCGTGTTTCCTTTCTGAATTTCGGGAGTGAATCAGATTTGATTCACTTTCAGAAAATAGTGAATCAGTTCTTATTCACTTCGGATTCAAGGGCAGTTTTCAGCCGTTCAGTGCTGCGGCGGAAGTAGGCGTCCGACATTTCGATGCCGACAGCCTCATAGCCTTCCTGCACAGCGGCCAGCACGGTGGTGCCCGCCCCGGCAAGGGGTCAAGGATGCGCCCGCCCGGTTCGCAGATCTGCACCACATCCCGCATAAGCTGCAAGGGCTTCTCGGTTACATGGATGCGGTTCTGGGGTTCGGGTATAGGAACACGCCCGGCAGACATCCAACATTTCTCTCAAGCGGCATTTTGCCGTTGGACCCCACACAATGTATACTCGGACTGCTGACGAAAGCGTCTTCTGCGGGCGGCTGGCGACTTTATCCCACACGGCTACACCGCGCCAGGTCCAGCCCGCCCACTGCAGGGCCAGCGTCATGGCGGGCAGCTGCCGCCAATCGATGAACAGGCAGACAGGCGCGCCGGGCTTGGCAATGGCGGCATCCTGCAGCCATGCCGCCGTCCAGAACATCCAACTCAGCTGATCCATCTGGTCAGAGTCAAAGTCGGGCAGCGCCTTTTCCTTTGCTCATGCTGCTGTACTTTTCGCTGGTGCTGCGGTTCTTGGTGGTCTGCTGCTGCCGCCGCTGGCATAGGGTGGGTCGGTGATGATGGCATCGAAGCTGTTCGGCACAAACTGGCGGAGGATCTGCAAAGAATCCCCGTGCAAGATCGACCAGCGGTCACCGCCGCAGTGTTCGGGCATCCGGAAATCAGGGTCGAGAATGTTGAGCGTTTCGGGAGTGTTCGTCAAAGGCATCTTCCTTTCGTTTTATCGTTCAAAATCATGGGTACGGGGTTCTTTCGGGGCGGTGTGCGGCTGGCTGTCTGCACAGAAACACTGTCATCTTCGAGGACAAAGCAGTCCTGCGTCCTGTTGTCGAGCTTGGTACCGGGCAGGACAACGGCATTTCCGCGGCAGACTACATTGCCGGAAATTTCGCCATAGATGCGGGTGCTGCCGTCAATGATCGCGCAACAAGGTTTGCTCATCCTGCCGAATCACGGCATACCCGCAGACACAGCTTTCGCCCGTGAGCCCGCCGCAGACGATGGCATCATCCTGCACAGTGGCATCCCCTGTCACGGCGGCGTTCTTCCGACATAGGCGCAGCCCTTTGCAACGGCGTGATCTGTAAGGACTGCATCCCCGCAGACAACTGCATTTTCACAGGCGATGGCATCCTCCGAAATCCACGCGCGACCCTCTTGGTCGAGGTTATCAGCTTTCCACATAGCCGCCGAGCATCCCGGCAAGGACATCCTCGGTCAAGTCGTCACCGCGCGAATGCGGTGCAGCTTCGGGTTATCGGGATGGACAATGTCGGTGATCTCGTATTTCTTCATCTGGCATCACCTCGGTCACGCTTGGGCGTAGGGCTGGGCGACAGTTCGGTTTCCACATACTCGGAAACGATGCTGAGTGCTTCTGGAGTAGCTTTGACTTGCCGTGACCCTGTCGCACATTTCCTTGGCCTTATCGCTCTGCCCGGCATTTTTCAACAGGCGCGAGGCTCGACCCATGATGGCAAAATGTTGCCGTCCTGCCCAATCAGCTGCATCTTGGGGCGCAGAGAATTCTTTTCCTGTTTCGGGATTTTCTCAAAAGATGGCGTCATCTTGAATCCATCTTCCTGCCAGAAATGAACAGCCAACGTGCCGTCCTCCACACGAATATCCCTCTGTTCAAAGCCCGCCCCAGCCGTCACTGTACTGGCCAGAGATGTAGTCGCAGAGAACAGCCTGCTCACCCTCGTTCAAGGACCCCGCAGTTCCACATTCAGACAGCCGCACAGCTTGTTACCGTGAATTTTCACAGACGGCACAGCACTTACCACCTTGCTGCGGACAGAATCATCCTCGTGGTAATACTGCATCAGGTCACCGTCAAAATCAACAATGTCCTTTTCACAGCCTCATCAACAGCGTCTGCGTATTGCAGCAGGTCATGGCCGTCCATTGGATAGCCTTCGTACTCGTTGTAAGATTCGTCCTCATAGTCAGGGTCATCTGGGAAAAATTCCGCAGTCAGCGGAGAATAAAATTTCATCTGCAAATTGCATCACTCAGTTTCCGCCGCACAGGTCGTCGATCTGCGCGGCATAGTAGTTTTCTATCGTCAGCGGCGCATTGTAAAGCGCCGCCAGTAAGTATTGCTTGATGTTTCGGATGCGGGCGGGTTATCCTTGAGACAATCCAGAACATACTGGATGTGTTCTGCGCCCAATTTTAGGAATCGAGATTTTACTACTTCGGCAGGCATTTCCTCTCCCGAAATGCGGATAGCCGCCCGTCTTGAACAAACCACATCCAGCATCAACTCCACCAGTTCATCCAATCGCATCGTATCCATCAGGTTATTCTGCGCCAAAATCGGATACTCGATGTTTTTCAGCAGCAGAGCGGTACTTGCCCGCTGGCCCGCCGCGCGGATAGGATTCGATACGTTATTTGTTTCTTCTTTATTTATTTCTTTAGTATTTAATTGTGCAGGATTTTCCTGTACAGGTTTTTCCCGTTTAGGCTCTGCCTGTTTTGGTTGGGCACACTAGGCGCAGCTTCTGCGGAACCCTGTTCCGGCTGCGGCTGCTCTAAAACCGTGTACTCCATACCGCGCATCTGACCGTTCTTGTCGCGGATGCGGCGGCGGATAATATACCCCGCCGCTTCTAACTCGCGCACGGTGGCACACACACTGTCCACGCCCTCTTTGCAGATGGATGCCAGCCCGCGCGTGGTATAATCCCAATCTTCGGGCAGGGACAGCATCAAAGATAAAAGCCCTTCGCCTTGAGCGAAAGAGCCTTGTTGCGCAGATGATGGTTGGACATAATGGTATAATTTTGCGTCTTTTGTACACGGAACACAGCCATTTTCTTTTCCTCCTATGGCCCAAGGTGGGCGAACGAATGTGTATTTTCATTTCATGTTCTATCGGCAGGCTGCGGCCCGGTGGGCCGCCGACCTTGCCATCAAGTTGTTTTTGCTACATCTGCGTAATCCCCGCCCTCAAGGTAGGGCGGTAAATCCAGCATTTGATAGTGGTCAGCGTAGATTTTCTGAATGTGGGCGCTTGCCATACGGCCCGGACTGTCGTTATCGAGCCGCAGCTCTATTGTCCTGATTTCCGGGTGCTGCTGTAAAAATTCCTGCAGTGCTGGCGGCTCCTTTCGGAGGCCGAAATACCGCCAAGCGACAGCCGCCATTTGTTGGCCATGCTGCCGCAGAGCGTCATCTCCGCCATCGCGTCAATGGCCGCCTCGAACACAGCCACCGTACTGCTGTCTTTGCGCGGCGAGATACAAAATCCGTATGCCTTATTGCTGCCGGGCGCCTCCCGCTTGAACGGCTTTCCGTAGTCATAGATACCGCGCAGCGCCGCATATTTCGGCACACCCTGCGCGTTTTTCCCAGAAAGACACAGTTGTGATATTCTGCACTTTCGTACAGAATTTTTCTCTCAATACAATATTGAATTACTGCATTAGAGATACCCTCCCCAGCAGATACCGCGTGATTCTGTCGCAGTTTTCTGCTATGGGCGGCAGCCTGAACGGCGGGCGCTTTCGCTCCACCTGTTCATGCGGGGTCGGGACATAGCCGGGGCTTTCCTCGCATAGAAGCCGGACGGCCTCGACAAACGGCACGCCTTCCACATATATCAGGTAGTTCAGTGCGGATTTGCCGCCGATGTCCCGGCTTTTCCAGTGCCAGAGGGTCGATTCGGCGTTGATTTTGAAGCTGTCATGCTCGGCCAACTGGTAATCGCCGTGGGCTGCTTTTCACGAGCGAGTTGGGGCGGTATTTTTGTAAGAATTCAATCGCCGACATCCGTCTGGCGGCGGCAATCTGCTCTTGTGTTACGCCGGGCATTACTGAATGTAAGAGATAAAGTCGCTCATGTTATCGACCTTTTCCCACGGGAAACTTGCGGCCAAAGTGACCTCCTGCGGCTGTATATTTGGAGATTGGTTCGTCAGGTTCAGCTGCTTAATAATGCCAGCCGGGGTCAGGTCATACGCCTTACGCACGGCGGCAGCCAAACAATCATCTTCACAGGCGTCACAGGTGCCAAACGTATTCACATCCACCATAACCGGCTCGGCCTGCCCAATGGCATACGCCAGCGTCACCTGACAGCGTGTTGCAAGATGTAGCAACAATGTTTTTGGCAATGTACCGCGCCATATATGCGCCGCTGCGGTCTACTTTGGTGGCATCCTTGCCGCTGAACGCACCGCCGCCGTGGGCGCAATGTGCCGTAGCTGTCCACCATGAGCTTGCGCCCGGTCAAGCCGGTATCGGCATCCGGACCGCCCTGCACAAACTTACCGCTGGGGTTCAGGATGATTTCCGCGTCGTCGGCGGGCATACCGTCAAAGGCCAGCGGAAAACATTTTCTTCAGCTTTTCAAACAAGTCATCCAAGTCGGTGTCGGGCTGATGCTGAACCGAGATGACGACGGTGGTGATGCGCACAGGAATGTCATCGTTGTATTCCATCGTGACCTGCACCTTGCCGTCCGGGCCGATGTCGGGGATAACGCCGGTCATGCGGGAGATTTCCAACAGCGTCACAAGGCGCTGGGCGGCAACCACCGGCATCGGCAGATATTCGGGTGTTTCGTTGCAGGCGTAGCCGACCATAACGCCCTGATCGCCCGCGCCGAGGGTGTCCTCGTCCTCTCCCTCAGCCAATTCCGGCTCGACAGCGCCCGCAATGTCGGGGCTTTGGTCGTGGATGTAGCAGTCGATCTGGTACGCCTTCGGGTCATAGCCGACATCCCGCAGGGTGTCGCGGACGATGTTGAACACGTCGGGCTTGGCCAAGGTCGTGATTTCACCCGCCACGATAATGTGACCGTGGGTTGCCATTACCTCACAGGCCACGCGGCTGGCGGGATCATGCTGCAGACAGGCGTCCAGCACGCTGTCGGCAATGAGGTCGCACAGCTTGTCGGGATGCCCGCGCATAACGGATTCTGCGGTGTAAAAGCGAGGATGCTCGTTTTCCTGCATGGTTTCGGTGTTTGAAAATGTCGTTCATTAGTTCTTCTCCTTGCTTGTTGGATGATTTCGGACAAAGCCCGCAGGCGGACTGCGGGCTAGGATGGTGATATTCATATCAGCGCTCCGGGAATTCTTTTGTTTTGGGCGGCGGAGCCATAACGCGGGTATATTCTTCCGGCGTGGTGTGTTCCACGCACAGGGTCTTGCCCAGAAGGAAAAACAGCTGCGGGTCGTGGTACAGTTCCTCGTAGCGCTTCATCTGCTGCGGGGTAAGGTCAGTAAAATCGTTGCTGGTCAGCCCGCAGACGAAAAACGTGCCATGGATGATGTCATAGTCGCCCAGCATACGGTTCAGCGGCAGGTTTTCTGCAATGCCGTTATCGTTGCAGACGATGCAGGCGTTATCTTTCCAAGGGTACACGGCCTCGATGGTGCCGCCGACAACTGCCTGCTCGGCTTCAAGGGTGTGTTCAATGTCGGCTTCGCGGGGTATTTTCCGGGTTCAACGATCAGAACTTTCATCGGTTTTCTCCTCATCAGAAGTTTCTTTCAGCGCATTTTCTGCTTGACGGTCAGCAGCACGATACCTGTCGCAGACGCAAGGAACACGACCACAATAGCCAGCAGCGGGAAACCGTCTCCTGTCTGCGGGAGGGTCTGCACCTTGTGCGGCGTAATAACCGGCGTAGGTGCGGGGTTGCGGCGGGGTCGGCTGCGGTGTGGGCAGGGTCGGTGGGCGTGTCCTCGCGGGGCGTGGCGTCTATCATCTGAATTAGTCGCTTGTCAGTGCGCACCCATTCGGCATCGGCATTTTCGCGGACGAACAGGAAATCCCGTCATCAACGGTTTCCAACTTGAACTGCACCGAGTTTGCAATTTTAAAGCCAGCCGGGGCTGCATCTTCGGTCAGGGTGTAGATGTACTCTTTGGCTTCGTCCGACAGTTTGATAAATCATCCGAAATGGGAACACGATGCGTTTTGTAATCTGTCACCCAAGTGTCAATAGCTTCACCGTCTGCATCACGGATCGTCAGCGTAGCACCTGGCAGCAGATTGCCCGCAATGTCCGTTTTGTCTATGTCAAGTACAGGTGCGTCCTGCATAATGACGGTGGCATCGTCGAGTTTTACCCAATCATCGTCGGATTTTACATAGACGATATTGCTTTGTTCGTTGCCTTCCTGTACCAGCTTGAACACGATGCTTTCGGCTTCGGCATAGCTGTCCGGGGCACGAGTTTCGGTCAGAGTGTACGCTTTCTAGCTCCAGACCTCGCACGGTGTGCGGCGTTTTGTGGAAGTCCAGCTCTCCACCAGATTGCCGTCTGCAGCACGGATTTCCAGCTTTGCACCGGGCAGTTCCTTGCCGTTAGTGATGTCCTGCTTGGAAATGTCTACACTGGTGCGCAGGTTGGTGTTCGTAGCGTCCACGATCGCCACGCGATTTGCTGACCTTCATAGGTGAAGGAAACTTCCATAGGGGTGCTGTCCAGCAGGTAACCCGCAGGGGCGGTGATTTCCACAATGCGGTATCTGCCGCTGTTCTCGCGGCTGGTGCTTCGCGGACCTGCAGGGTCAATGTAATATTCGCCGCGAATCGGCACGTCCACATCAAACCAAGTAAAGCCGCTTTCGTTGGTGGGGCTGCTTTCTGCCAGCTTTGTACCGGCGTCCAGCAGCTTTGTACCGTCTGCGGAATAAATGTCATGCACGGTGTAGAGTTCATACACCGCGCCGGGCAGATAGGTCAGCGCCTCCCGATCCTGCTTGTAAATGCCTACACCGATTTTGCTGACTTTATCACCGGGCTTTTTGGGCAGGCAGCACCCGCGCATTTTCAAACACGAGCGTCTGCCCATTCTTGTGGGCATCCGAGGCATCCTTGACGTTCACGATGCTGTACGAACATTCCTTGTCGCCGTCCTGCTCGTGGCTGACAATAGTTTTGCCAGCACAATGTCATTTTTCTGGTTATCCCAGCCAAATTCCACCGTGTAACTCTGCTGGGTCAGCACAAAACCATACGGTGCTTGAACCTCGGTAATGGTGTACTTGCCCAGCGGCAGGGTCACGGTGACTTCGCCTTTGGTGCCATCATGGCTGACCGTGAAATCATAGGTTGCCTGTGTGCGGGTGGGACTGAATTTCACTTCATCCACCTGCCCCTCTGCGCCGGTGGTAATAGTTGCCACCAAATCGCCGGATTTGTACCAGTAAGTGCCTTGGCGGTCTGGTGTGGCAATGTCGGCTGCAGCGTGAATTTCGTACACCGCGCCTGCGAGATTGTCCTGCGTGTAGATGAACTGTCCATCTTGGTAGTCGGTCAGCACATTGCCCAGCTTACGGATGGTAAGCTGACCGAGCGTTCGTGATTGCAATATTTCTCCGTAACGATGTACTCATCCATGTCGTTGGTGGCATTGCCCACGACCTGCCAGACGGTCTGACTTGATTTCAAACTCCACCGAGTAGGCAGGATCGTTATAGTACCCCTCCGGGCCTTGCAGTTCCTCAATCAAATATCTGCCCAGCGGCAGTTTTTCGGGTGTTTTCATAAGACCGTCGGCATCGGTGTAGAACACATCCGTTTTTTGGGCGCTACCGCTGGCGGGGTCGATCATGGAAATGCGGGTCTTGCGGTCTTTCGTCCAGCCGATACAGCGCAAAGGCTGTGTTGCCAATTTTGACCGCTTTGCCGGTTTCTGTATCGGTCTTGATGAGCTGTAGCCTCAATTCCTCATCCAGCACATTAAAAGTCATATAATCGTTGCTGGCGGTGGTAACACTGCCAGCCGGAACCGTAAATCGACTCTGCGGGCTGTTGGCGTCCACTGTCACGATGAACGGATCACACTGGAACACATCCTTGGGGATGGTGGTTTCTACTACCAGATATTGCCCATACGGCAGGCCCTCCACGCGGAAAATGCCCTCATCGTTCGTGAACATTTCTCCCAGCCTATATTCCGCGAGCTGATCCGTGGGCATCCAGCCGTTACCCCTGCCGTTGGCGTAGTCGCCGTCTGCGGTCAAGGTCGCGTTATAGGCATTGACCGTGTCGGTGTCGTCCTCGAACATATTGGCGATGGCTTGCCCCTCGGCGCCGAAATCGTATTTTAGTGTTGCGTTATCGTAATTGTCCTTGCGGTAGGCAGATAGGATGCTGGCGGCATCGTAGCCGCCATCCGGTTCTGCTTGAACTGCGCCGCCTTGCTTAACTTGAAATGCGGTAAACCGTAAAGCCCGCGCCTTCCAATTTCAGTGCAGGGCTTGGCTGACCGGTGGTCGAAACCAACTTCTGCAAACTAAACCAGATTTCAGCACTTCGTCTTGGCTTTCCTGCTCGGCGTGGATGTGGTAGGCAGACTCATCTGCGTAGGTCAGCGTTTTGTAGTGGTTGACCTCATCGCAGAGGTAGCCCTTGGCGTAGGAAAGATAATAGCCATCCCACGCCTTTACCGTTCAGCTTGCGGCCTCGGCTACGGCGGAATACTGGTTTTGTAGATGTAGTCGGTGTACTCGCCGCCCTTAGTGGCAAGGCTGCTGTTTGCCTGTGCGTTCGAGCTTTTTGTTCAAAACGGATACTTCCCGGTAACATACAGCTTTCCGTTTCCGTCAATGGGCAGTACCAGCCCGGTGGTACGCTCGATCAGATAGCGGCCCATGTACAGGTTGGCAAAAGCCAGCTTTCCGTCTGTGATTTTGGCAGAGGCTACCAGCCGGTCTTTCTGCAAGATGGGCAGGTAATCGGTATCCCAACCGCCGTTGGTTAAAACCGTGGTGTGCCAGATGGGTGCGCCGTTGGCATCGGTGATTTTGCTGTAGTCCACAATGCCGGTCACGCCGTCCGGCTGCGTGATATTCTCAGCGGCGTACAGATCGTACACAGCACCTTCCAGCGTAGTGTCACCGTTGATGCCCGCAGCCAGATACCGCGCGGCGTCAAGTCCACTTTGTCAGCTGAATATTGCCGAGGACACGGTCGTTCTGCATCTTGTCGGCATTGGCGTGCATGGTGTAGGAATCTTCGTTGTTGGCAATGCCGGTGGGGTCTATGGCGTAGGTCTTATCTGCATCGCGGCTGCCAAAGGTGATAGTTACGATGCCCTCGCCGGTGTCGATGAGGGTACCGCCGCTGTTGGCCGTGGTAATGTCGGCGTTATAATCGGCGTTCCCCAGCCAGATCGTCTGACCGTCCAACGCTTTCGTGATTTCAAATGCATACGCCCGCTTGCCGAGAACAGAGCCTGCCGCGCCAGGAGTGTTCACATCCGTCCAATCACCGTAGTACCCGCTGGGGCACGGCTCTCCACAATGACGAACTTGCCCTCGTTGCGCTGGGTGTAATAGAGGTTATCCGAGCCATTGGCATAGCTGCTGTGGTTTATGACCTTGTAGGTGCCATCCGCCTGACGTTCAACCTTGTACTGGTTGTACCCACCTGCCGGAATATAGCACTGCAGGACGGTATCCCACTCGAAAACCTCAAACTCGGCATCACCCTTGATGCGCTGCTTGGTTTCGCTGTCGATTTTGTCAATGCTGACCTTTACCGACCATTCATCGTTCTGCATTTTATAGTCATTGGAACTATTAGCCGGAACAGTAATAGTCTGGTGGCTGCCCAGCGCACCGGGCGTTGAATCAAAGCCGTGCGGGATGGTTACCTCGTCATAGCTGAATGTAATATTGGCAAGCTGCGCCCGCGCCGAGGCAATAGCATCATCCACCATGCCCTGCGCTTCGTTCTGCAGCTGCCCGATGGCCGCATTCTTGGCAGCTTCTGCAGCAGCGTCCGCTTCGGCTTGGCTGGTGAACGGACCTTCCTGCCGGCTGACCGTACTGGTGCTGGTCTTGGACACCTCGTAGTGCACCGTCTATGTGGCAGAACCGTCACCGCCAGGTGGTAGGTATCGTCCTGCGTGTGACCGCTTGTGGTAATGGTTTGTACCCCGGCAGGGGTATCTGCCAACTGCCGCCGTCCACGCTGCCGCCGGTCCGGCTGGGCGTAACGGTAATGACCGCGCCGTCCACCTTTTCCAGCGTGTTCAGCTGAACCTTGTCGGTGTTGACGGTGAATGTCAAATCAAAGCTGCCGCCGGCAGTCTGAGCAGGAGCTGTCCATGCAGCGGAATAGTATTTCGGTTCCGGAACACTCGGCACATCCGGGATCCGGTGCCGCCCGCAATTTCTTCACCGACCAGCGCCACAACCTGCCACGCATACCCTGCAGGCGGGTTATAGATGTAGGTATAGTAGCCGTTTTCCCCGGACTGCGCATCTGTACCGTTTACCAGTTCTTCTGCAGCAGCAATATAGGTCTGCGCCGCGTAGCTGTCGGGATAGTTTTCCATGATCCACTGCTGGGTTTCATCGTAAAGGCTGCCAAGGATGTCCGGCTGTTCTTCACAGCCTTCAGGATCATCTTCAAGGCTTGCCACAACAGGACGGTCATCCAGCATATCCAGACTCAGCTGGCCAAGACCGCCCCAGATATTGACCTGGTTTGCATAGTGGTTGCCGGGGTATACTGGCCGGGTTCAAGGCGGAGACATGAGAGAAGCTGTAGGTGGACAGCCCTTGGGCTGGCCGTTCAGGCCGTGGCTGCAGCAGTAGGCTTCCTGACCGTTGAACCAAATGAGCCATGTGCCGCCCTCTTTGGCGATGCTGGTGATTTTGCCGGTGGCATACGGCGGAGTCGGCCCTGCAGCATAGGCGGCAATGCCGTCATCGCCGGTGTCGGCATACATCTGTGTGGGTGCGGCATCCTCGCTGATCTGTACTGGATAGATTTTGACTGCGAACTGCCGTCCGAATCCTTATAGACAAGCTGCGCCGTAAAATCGGTATAGGCTTTCACATACAGGCCGGTTGCTGCCGCCGACTGCTCCGAGTATGTCTGGTGCAGGATTTCAGCCTGCTCCTGCTCGTCTGCCGGGATAGGCTCATAATCGGTGGAGCGGTAGCTTAAAGCTCTACATCATCCGGCAGTATGATTTCGGATACCGCACCGTCTGCCGGGTATTCGACCTGCGCCAGCAGTGGAACAATGGCATAGTCTGTACCGGGGTTTTGCCGATTGTGACCGTGTTCTCATCTGCGTTCAGCGCATCGGCATCCATATGGGCATCTACGCCGTCATACAGGTCAGAAACCCACGCGGAGATACCGATTTTGTTTCGCTGGTTGCCACGGGCAGACCCATGCTGCAAGGTAACTGCCGGTAGGCGCGTCCGGCAGATCGTCGTACAGATTTTCAGTGATCTGCGAAAGATTCGGTGTCGGGACATTGGCTTCAGCGGTTTCCGGTGTGGCCGCTGAAGCTGTCTCCGGCGTAGCAGGGGCATCCTCTGCAAAGGCGGGCAGCGCTGCGCCAACATTGGTAAACGTCAGTGCGCCCGCCAGCAGCAGCGACAATCCTGCTTTATTCTGTGTTTGTTTTTCATACTGGTTCTCCTTTGTTGCAAAGAAAGCCCGCTGCGGTTGCAGCGGGCTTGGTTAGCGTTCGGGAGCGCGTTTTTTAGGGACAGGCGCGGCTCTGGCCTTGTAGGCTTTGCGGTATTTTCGTCAGCATCATAGAACTGCTGCGGAGAAATACCGGCATCCAGACACCCTGCAAAACAACCGCATTGTAGCGGCTGCTGACCGGGAGCAACTGGTCGCGGTACGGTGCGTTCATCGTGTAAACCATAATTTCATGCGGCGTGCCGCCTGCATCCGTAACCGTCATGGTTTCCTTGTCATAGAATGTCGGGTAGCCTTCATAACAGTCAAGCTGTGATTCGTCGTGGTCAGTGACAGACCAGATCAGCCCTTCAACGCTTGCGCCCTCTTTGGGCAAAATCGTCAGGTAGCCGCGCCGGAAAGCCAATTCATAGCCTCCAGCTTGGCAATTCCGACTGCCGTTGCCTCCGGGCAGCGGTAGGCCATCTGCTCAAAATTCAGATTGGAACCATAGGCAAAATATTCTTTTCGGGACATTGGGTTTCTCCTTATCTGACCTCATCTGTATGAAGCCGTGGTTGATTGCTGGGATACAGCGACTTGTCGTGCCGCCACGCCTTGTCACCGGGCAGGTTTTCAGCAGGTGCATCCGAACATTTTGTACTCAGGACCGATCAGCCCCAGCCGCAGCAGAAAGGTGCGGAAAGTGAACGCCGGATTATCCCCGATGGGCGTTTTCCGGAACTGCGTGTACTTCTGGTTGATGCCCTGCGCCGAGATTGCCATAGCCAGAATGATGTTGGCTTTGACTTCGCCTGCGTGCAACGTGGAGTTGAACAGCCGCCACTCGACTGTGCCATGGTAGAACACAGAATGCAGGTTCAAGGCATGATACCGGCTCTGGTGGTAGTGATAGTCGCTGCCGTCCCGCCCGCGATACCAGCGGTCTTTCAGCTGATCCATACTCGCACCGCTGGGCAGCTTGCGGATTTCTTCCAGAATCGGCTCATCCACCGCCTGACAGTAACTATCGATGCGGGCAGGGTTAACTTTCAAAGCTGCAAACAAAATATCCTCTTTGGAATACATGATGGAAAGTACATTTTCAGACTTTGCGGCGTGCTTGCTTGCATCCACATGGACGTGCATTCCGCAGCTGTCGTTTACGATGCCGCCTGCGCGGCGTAAGGAACGGACAACCTCCTGCAGCTTTTCCATCTCGCCGTATTCAAGCTTGGGAGAGTTCAGTTCAACCTTGTAGGTCTCCCAATAAGAACAGACCGCCTGCGGCATTCGGGATGGATGCTGCCGTCGCGGACGATTTTCCACTCTTTACCGTCCAAATCTTTGACCCTGTAGGCATCGTAGCCACCACCGGAATGCTCGGCGCGGGTGCCAAATAAGTCGGCCAGCGTTTGGGCTGCCGTGGCGCGGTTTATCCCGGTCAGTTCGATTTCACAGCCAAAATACTGGTCACGGAAATCAAGGGGCAAGCGCCTCACCCCGCAGTTCAGCGTCCATGGCTGCAATTCTCCGCCCGATGGCTTCCACCACATGGACTGTCACGCCGTTGCCAGCCTGCTTGTAGGCTTGGTTATCGCTTTGAATGGTAAGCACCGTGTCGATGCGATCATCCGTCCAGCCCTGCAGACGCAGGCATTCGCGCGGTGTCAGGCGGCGGATGCGACCCTCGCACAGAACACCGTGACGGTCTTTTGTGGTAAGTGTATGCATGGGTGCGCCAGGCTTACCGGTGCGTTCGGTGTTGCGGGCGAGGTCGGACTTGATGGGATTTTGACCGGGCGAACTTCAACAGTGCCTTGTTGGCAGTCCGTTGTAAGTGTATGCGCAATCTCTTTACCAACCCGTCCGCGCCGACTGTTGACTGTGGCGTAGCTCAGGTCGATGCTGTCACCGACCTGTGCCAACTGGTAGCCGGTTTTGTGGCGCACTTGATCGGCACTCCCACCTCATACAGCCCGGTTTTGCCACCGAAGCCACCCGGATTGGCAGCCAGCGTACAGCTTAATCCTTAGGGGAGTAGACTCGTTCTCCTTGGTGACCGCCGTGGGTTTGAATAAGAGAACCTCCTGTTGCTTCGGTGAAAGGAAATACTTTTCCTCTACATCGTTCATCAAGATATCCGACAATGTACACGCGGTTTCTTGATTGGGGACGCCGAAATCTTTGCTGTTAAGACATTGCCATTCCACGCCATACCCCAGTCTGTCCAGCGTGTTAAGGATCGTCGCAAATGTCCGCCCTCCGTCATGAGATAACAGACCGGGTACATTTTCAAACAGCAGATACGAAGGCTTCCGGCTTCAGCCAATCGGGCCAGTTCAAAGAAGAGAGTGCCGCGTGGATCTCCGAATCCTTTCGGGAGCCTGCAATGCTGAAAGTCTGGCAAGGAAATCCGCCGCAGAGAAGCTGGAAGTCCGGCATGGTGCTGGGGTCGGCTTTCCGGGCATCTTCAATGAACCACTCTCCCTTCGTGTCAAACAGGGCATTATAGCTGCGATTGGCGTATTTGTCGATTTCGCAGTGCCCTACGCATTCAAATCCTCCGGCACGAGTCAGTCCTTCGCGGAAACCGCCGATGCCGGAGAACATATCTACGAACTTGATCAAGGGCACAACTCCCTATGGGGATGTTTGCCGGATCTGCGAAGGTGCTTAATAGGCGCCCCTCATCAAAACAAAAGCAGCCCGTCACAGGCTGCACCAAACAAGATTTTTACCGTTCATAATGTATAAACCTCCTTTTTCCATCTGCTTTTCTACCTATTATTAAAACATTGGAATCACCCCTACAGTGAATTCAGGAAATCGAGCGCATAGTCTGGTATAGCATTCTCTGACAGTGGGCTTGGAACAGCGTTGGTCATGTTGACTGCCTGCAATTCCTCGCGCACCACCTTGCGGATGCTTTTCTCCAGCCTATCCGTCTGTTCTGCCGCAAGGATACTCTGCACCAGAAACTCCTTGCGACGGGCTGACGGCATTTGCTGTAGCAGCTCCCATGCGCGGCGGTGCTGCGGGTCGTTGAGGTTCGGACGGAAAACATATTGCGGGCGTTTCATGCCTCGCTTTTACGGCGCGACACGGCGGCCAACGCGCGCTCGAACCCGACAGCGTTCACCTTGTCGTCCAGCAGAAAAATCGTCTTACAAAGCGCGTCTTTGGGGCTGAGGTGGCGGCTCACCACCGATGCGCCGCCGCCCAGCAGCACGGCGGGATGGCGTGCAGATCGAAACCGCTTCCATCGTGGCAGACAGCAGATGTTCGGTGTACTTGCGCCCCTGCCGGTTCACAATGTCGCGCACCGTATCGCTGACCGTGCAGGGCTGACCCGCCAGCATATTTTCGATTTGGGCATCCGTGAGCGACAGCCCGGTTTCCCGGCGCACCTGCTCCCGAATATCATCCACGCAGCGGATCATGCCGAGTTCAAGCTGTGCGCAGTGTCAGCCGCAGGGATGGCGTTGTCGATGCGCATGAGGTCCACCGTCCATCCGCCCAAATCCATGAGGAGCATTGATGGCTCGTCCTGCAACAGCCCGGTTTCGGTCATAAGGGCGGCGTAGCCTTGGGGAAGACAGCAACTTCCTCGATGGTAATGCTGTACTCCACGCCCTCGAATTTGAAATTCACGGGCTGGTTGCTCCGCAGCAGGTACTCTCTGAACTTGGGTTTGTCGCGCCCGAAACTGGTCAGTGGCAGCCCCGCCGCAATGCGCACCGAGCAATCGGGCGGCGCCGCGCTGCCGGATTTCTTTTGCAATCGCTGCCAGTGTCAGCAGGTAGTAGTTGTCGTTTATGGTCTTGTCCCGCTGGATAGGCTGCCGCCCGAGCCACAACAAAGCACCCGCCAAACTCTAAGAGTCCTTGGCGGGTGTAGGGTTCGTGTTCTCCGTAGCTGGTAAGCCCAGCGGGAAATGAACAATGCGCTGTTTTGATGGCGTAGTAGCCGTGGTCGATGCCGATAATGATGCTCATAGTGAAAACCCCTTATTATAATAGGTATAAAAGGGAAAACTTGAAAACAAACTGAAAACTGTCGGAAAACGAAATCCCCGCAGCCAACAGGAAATTGGCTGCGAGGAAATTGAAAACATTCTGAAAACAGCAGAAAAAGTTGAAATTTTCCCTGAAAAACTGCAAAATCGGGCGGCAGGAGGGAAGACTCGCCCCAAAGCGCCCGATAAAAGCCCAACCGCTTTAAAACGGTGGACATCTCTATAAGACGCACTTTGAAAATCGGTCATCGACTTTGCTGATTTTGCGCGATACAACAAAGAAAAAGAGCCTCTGACATTCTTTATGTCACAGGCCTTGGTGCGCCGGAAGGGACTCGAACCCCGACCTTCTGATTCGTAGTCAGACACTCTATCCAGCTGAGCTACCGGCGCATATTCTTTGGCGTTCTCGCCGGAGAACGTTTTATTATAGCGCCCACCGCCCGGAAAGTCAAGCGTTTTTCAAAACTCAAAAATTCTGCAAATGGGCATCTTTCACGAAAATCCGCAGCCTGCGGGCGGGTTTTCAGCTCTTTGCTGTTGTCTGAAAACGAACATCGAATTGACAAATACTTTGCAACATTTTATAATATAGAGTAGATTTCGGATTACGAACGATGGTGTTTGCAATCGCAGCCGCCATCGGCTTTTTATTCTCCAGTCTGTCCGCCTGTTGCGCACAAGCGTGTACGCACGGTACAGAGCGTTAAACGAATAAACCGAAATCGACCCCAATTTGTATTCCATTAAGAAACGGAGTGGCACAAAACCATGGCGAAGTACATCGTCAAGCGCGTGGCAATGGGCATTTTCAGCGTGTTCATCGTCGCGACCCTTACCTTTTCATCATGAACCTGGTCCCCGGCGGCCCGTTCGTGGCGGAAAAGTCCATCAGCAAAGCAGCCCAGCAGGCCCTGGCCGAAAATACGGCCTCGATAAGCCCCCTCGGCGTACCTTAATTATATGAACAGCCTGATCCATGGCGATATGGGCCTGAGCCTGAAACAGCGCGGCCGTACCGTCAACCAGATCATCTTCCAAGCTGCCGGTCTCGGCCCGCACCGCCGGTCTGGCTGTCGTCGCGCTCTGCGTCGGCATTCCGCTGGGCTGTCTGTCCGCGTATAACCGAGGGAAGCGGGCCGATAATCTGATCATCGTGTTTGCCACCTGCGGCATCGCCATCCCGAGCTTTATCTCAAGCGTTGTGCTTTTGTACACCTTCGGCATGAACCTGAAGCTCCTGCCCACCGTCGGCCTGAATGAACCGGCAGCCTACATCATGCCCGTGACGGCGCTGGCGATTTATCCCACCGCCTACATCACCCGCCTGATGCGTTCCAGTCTGCTGGACGTCATGGGTCAGGATTACATGCGCACCGCCCGCGCCAAGGGCGTTTCCAGCGTGAAGATCCTTCAAGCACGCCCTGCGCAACGCCATCCTGCCTGTTGTCACCTATGTCGGCCCCATGCTGGCAGGTCTGATGACCGGTTCCTTCGTCGTCGAGAAGATCTTCTCCATCCCCGGCTGGGCCGTGACTTCGTGTCTGCCATCACCAACCGTGACTACATGATGATCATGGGCACCACGATTCTGCTGGCGACCCTCGTCATTGTTGCCAACGTCATCGTTGACATCCTGTACAAGATCATCGACCCGCGCATCAAGCTGAAGTAAGGAGGAGCAGACAAAATGGAAAATCTGAAAAAGAATCCGTTGAGCCTGCAACTCAACGTGGAAGATTTCGCCCCCGCATCCAACGACGAGAAGAAGAGCCTTGTCATCATGCGTGAGAGCGTCAACTTCTGGAAGGACGGCATGCGCCGCGTGAGAAAAACAAGATCGCCATGGTCAGCCTGGTGGTCATCCTGCTGATTGCCTTCATGGCCTACATCCTGCCCAGCCTCTGGCCGTACAGCTACGAGCAGCAGATCAAGGGCAGCAACAACCTGGCTCCGTTTGAGTATTCTGCCGCGGAGCAGAAGCTCATCGACCAGGGCGAGAACGTATTCCCCCACATTCTGGGCACCGACCGTATGGGCCGTGACTTTGCCGTGCGTGTCATGATGGGCACCCGCGTCTCCTGTCCGTCGGCCTGCTGGCCTCTGTGCTGGTCCTGCTCATCGGTGCGACCTACGGCGCTATCTCCGCATTTGCGGGCGGCTGGGTCGATAACATCATGATGCGCATTACCGATATTCTCTACACCATCCCCGACATCCTGCTCATTATCCTGCTGGCTATGGCCATCAAGGAACCGCTGGAGAGCCTGGCCACCAAGCCCGGCTTCGGCTGGATGCAGAAGCTCGGCCCCAACATGGTGTCGATCTTCATCATCTTCGCGCTGCTGTATTGGGTCGGCATGGCGCGTATCGTCCGCTCTCAGGTCCTGACGCTGAAAGAGAGCGAGTATGTCACCGCTGCCCGCGCGCTGGTGCCTGGCCGGCGCATCATCAAGAAGCACCTGCTGACCAACTGCATGGGTACCCTGATCGTCACCACCACCCTGCAGATCCCGTCCTCCATCTTCACCGAGAGCTACCTGAGCTTCCTCGGCCTGGGCGTTGCTGCGCCTATGCCGTCCTTGGCTCTCTGGCAACCGACGCCGTCAAGGGCATGAACACCTACCCGGTGTTGCTGATTGCCCCTGCGCTGATGATCAGCCTTATGATCCTGGTGTTCAACCTGTTCGGCGATGGCCTGCGCGACGCCTTTGACCCGAAATTGAAGAGCTGAAGAGGGGAGGAGAAGCAACATGAGCGAAAAATTCTTGAAATCAAGGACGAACGCCTGTCCTTCACCCCCGCGGGCGAAGTCAAAGCGCTGAACGGCGTGTCCTTCAGCATGAACCAGGGCGACGTGCTGGGCATCGTCGGCGAGTCCGGCTCCGGCAAGTCTGTCACGGCGTATTCCATCATGGGCCTTACCGCTTACCCCGGCCGTCTGGTCGGCGGCACGGTGTGGTTCAACGGCCACCAGATCGACAAAATGACCGAGAAGGAGTTCCGCAAGATCCGCGGCAACGAGGTCTCCATCATCTTTCAGGACCCTATGACCAGTCTGAACCCGGTGTACACCATCGGCAATCAGATCGTCGAGGTCATCCTGCTGCACACCAAAAGACCAAGCAGGAAGCCTGGGCCCGCGCTAGGAGCTGCTGGAGCTGGTCGGCATCAACGAGCCGGACCGCCGCCTGAAGCAGTACCCCCACGAGCTGTCCGGCGGTATGCGCCAGCGTGTTATGATCGCCATTGCGCTGGCCTGCGAGCCGAAGCTGCTGATCGCTGACGAGCCGACCACAGCGCTGGACGTCACGATCCAGGCGCAGATCCTTGAGCTGATGAACGACCTGCGCCACAAGCTGGGTATGTCCATCATCATGATTACCCATGACCTGGGTATTGTCGCCCAGATGTGCGAGAAGATCGCCGTCATGTACGCCGGTCACATCGTCGAGTACGGCACCACCGACGAGATTTTCTACAACCCCCAGCATGAATACACCAAGGGCCTTATCAACTCCATCCCGAAGCTGAACGCCGAGGAGAAGGAGCGTCTGGTGCCCATCGAGGGTCAGCCCGTTGACCTGCTGAACCCGCCCGCGGGCTGCCCGTTTGCGCCGCGCTGCAAGAGCTGCATGAAGGTCTGCCTGAACAAGATGCCGCCCAGAACCGAATTGAGCGACACCCACTACACCTATTGCTGGCTGCGCCAGAAGGAAGAATTTGAGAAGGGGCAAAGCCTGATGAGCGAGAATCTCGTTGAAGTAAAGCATCTGCAGCAGTATTTCGCCGGCGGCATGGGCAAGAACAAGCAGTACGTTCAGGCCGTGGACGACGTGAGCTTTGCCATTCGCAAGGGCGAGACCCTGGGCCTGGTCGGCGAGTCCGGCTGCGGTAAGACCACCACCGGCCGTACCCTGCTGCGCCTGTATGAGCCTACCGACGGCACCATCATCTACGACGGCAAGGTCCTGTTTGACAAAAGGAAAAGATCGCCGTTGATATGCTGCCCTACCGCCGCCGTATGCAGATCGTGTTCCAGGACCCCTACGCGAGCCTGGACCCCGCATGACCATCGGCGACATCGTCGGCGAGGGCATCGACATCCACCACCTGTGCGCCAACGCCAAGGAGCGCCATGACAAGATCATCTCCCTGCTCGAGCGCGTCGGCCTGAACAGTGAGCACGCCAACCGCTACCCGCACGAGTTCTCCGGCGGTCAGCGCCAGCGCGTCGGCATCGCCCGCGCCCTGGCTGTGGACCCTGAGTTCATCGTCTGCGACGAGCCTGTCTCCGCGCTGGATGTCTCAATTCAGGCACAGGTCGTCAATATGTTTGAGGATCTGCAGCAGGAGATGGGGCTGACCTACCTCTTTATTGCGCACGACCTGAGCGTTGTCAAGCACATTTCCAACCGCATCGGCGTTATGTATCTGGGCAAGCTGGTCGAGCTGGCCGACAGCTTTGAGCTGATCGCCCACAGCGTCCACCCTACACCCGCAGCCTGATCTCGGCCATTCCGGTGGCTGACCCCGTGATGGCCCGCCAGAGCCACCGCATTGTGCTGCAGGGCGATGTGCCCAGCCCGCTGAACCCGCCGAGCGGCTGCCGTTTCCGCACCCGCTGCCCCTACGCCGATGAGCGCTGCGCTGCCGAGGTGCCGGAGTTCAAGGAGGTCAGCAGCGGCCATTGGGCAGCCTGCCACCATCTGGACAAAGTAAAGTAATGGGCGCTGCCGGGCGTGGCGGACGCTGTTTGTCCGCCCTCGACTCCACCCGACATAAAACTCATACTTATACAAGGCGGCTCACCGCAGCCGCCTTGTGCTTGACCCTAAATTGTGCGCGTGGACGAACATCCATCCTCAGGACATAGAACTGTACGCAGTAGAAACACAAACGGATTTTCTATCAAAACAGTTACAAAATTACAGAACACTTGCAAATGCCGCTTTAGAGTGGTAAAGTATAAATATTCACTCCGTTGGGGCTTGTCTCCCGGGGATTGGGTATAAAGTATAATGAATTTGGAGGGTATATTCATGAAGATGAAGAACATTGCTGCCGTGGCTATGGCCGGCTGCATGGCTGCTTCTCTGGCTGCGGCGGCTCTGCAAGCTCCGCTGCCACCGATGCCAGCACCGCTGCATCCACCGAAGCTGCGACCAGCGAAGCCACCGAGGCTACCGGCACTTCCGCTGCCGGTTTCACTGTCCAGCTCGGACCTAACCCCGAGACCCTGGATCCCGCGCTGAACAGCTCTATCGATGGTGCCAACACCATCATCACCACCTTTGAGCCGCTGCTGCTCATCGACGAGAACAACGAGGTTGTTCCCGGCCAGGCAGAGCTGCCCGAGGTCTCCGAGGATGGCCTGACCTGGACCTTCACCATGAAGGACGGCCTGAAGTGGAGCGACGGCTCCGACCTGACGGCGAAGGACTTTGAGTACTCCTTCAAGCGTCTGGCCTGCCCCGACACCGCAGCCCCTACGGCGAGACCGTTGTCGGCATGATCGACGGCTATAAGGATGCCATCGGCAACCCCGATGCGGACGGCAACACCACCACCGATCCCGACTGGGATGCCCTGAACGTCCACGCCAGCGAGGACGGCAAGACCCTGACCGTCCAGCTGTCCTATCCCTGCTCCTACTTTTACAAGCTCTGCGCCTTCGCGGCTATGAGCCCCGTGCAGCAGGCTACTGTTGAGGCCAACGGCGATGCCTGGTGCACGCAGCCTGACACCTTCGTCTGCAACGGCCCCTACATGATCACCGATTGGGTCCCTCCGAGCGTATTGTTCTGTCCAAGAACCCGAACTACGTCGGCGGCTGGGATTCCTCCAAGATCGTTTCCGACACCATCACCCTGCTTCTGCTCGAGGATTCCAGCGCTGCCTACGCCGCCTACAACAGCGCTGAGGCACAGCTCATCAAGGACGTCCCCACCGATGAGATCCCCAGCCTGACCAAGGCTGAGGACGGCGGCGACTTCTACGTTGACACCATCCTGGGCACCTACTACATCTCCTGAACGACCAGAAGGAGCCGTTCACCGACCCCAAGGTCCGCAAGGCTCTGTCTCTGGCCATTGACCGTGACTACGTTGCCAACACCATCATGCAGGGCACCTACACCCCGCTTACAACCTGGTCGGCCCCGGCATCGTCGATGAGAACGGCATGTTCTACGACAACGCCAACGGCGGCGAGCGCTACATCAGCGATGACTACGCGGCCAACCTCGAGGAGGCCAAGCAGCTGCTGGCCGATGCCGGTTACCCGAACGGCGAGGGCTTCCCACCATCGAGTACAGCACCAACGACGCCGGTTACCACACCCCGTTGCTGAGTACGTCCAGCAGGCCTGGGGCGAGCTGGGCATCACCGTCAACATCAACAAGGTCGAGTGGGCCAGCTTCACCCCCATGCGCCGCGCCGGTGACTACGATATCAGCCGTAACGGTTGGTCCATGGACTACAACGATCCTTCCAACATGTTGGAGCTGTTCACCACCACCAACGGCAACAACGATGGTAAGTACAGCAACCCCGAGTTCGATGCCGCCGTCGAAGCCTCCAAGGTCGCCGATAAGAGCGTCCACTTCCAGAAGCTGCACGAGGCCGAGGACATCCTGATGGAGGATGCCGCCTGCATCCCCGTTGCGTATTACAACGACTTCTGGCTGCAGAGCCCTCTCTGAAGGGCACCTGGCACAGCCCCTACGGCTACTGGTACCTGCAGTACGGTTATGTTGAGGAGTAATCCCCACATAAACCGCAAAACGCATAATAAAAGGCATGACCTGTGAAAATGGGTCATGCCTTTTTATAGTGGAGTTTTCGCCCGCAGGGCGAAACAAAATACTGTAGGGGCCGGGCATGCCCGGCCCGCAGCCTGGCGGCTGGCAGACGCTGACGGGAAAATTTGCAGGGGAGGATTTATCCCTCCCGGGCCGTCTGCTGCCCAAAACTTCTGTAGGGGCGAGCATTGCTCGCCCTGCCCGTTTGTCTGGGAAAAACTTGCCCGGAAAAGGCGTTGCTGCGCCAAGTTGGCGGGCGACCAATGGTCGCCCCTACCTATTCAATGCGATTGCCAATTTGTTACAAAACGGTAACATATCGTTGCTGAACTTGCAATCCTGTGTTGCGCGTACTATAATATTCGATGTTCGCCTGTCGCGGACAGGCAACGAGTGTAAGAAAGATCCATCAGGAGGATACAAGCAACATGAAGAACAAGAGAATCATCGCCGTGGCGATGGCTACCGGTATGGCAGTTTCTCTGGCTGCCTGCGGCGGCTCCGCAAGCACGACCGACACCACCGGTACTGCCGATGCTGCCACCACCGGGCTGCTGACGCCGCCACCGGCGAGGGCACCGGCTTCACCGTCCAGCTCGGCCCCAACCCGAGACCCTGGACCCGGCCCTGAACGCTGCCGTCGACGGCGGCAACACCCTCATCACCATCGAGGGCCCCTGCTCATCATCGACGAGAACAACGAAATCCAGCCCGGCCAGGCCGAGAGCTACGAAGTCAGCGATGACGGCTTGGTCTGGACCTTCCATCTGCGCGACGGCCTGAAGTGGAGCGACGGTTCCGACCTGACTGCGAAGGACTTTGAGTACTCCTTCAAGCGTCTGGCCTGCCCCGACACCGCCGCCCCTACGCCGAGACGGTTGTCGGCATGATCGACGGCTATCAGGATGCCATCGGCAACCCCGATGCGGACGGCAACACCACCACCGATCCCGACTGGGACGCCCTGAACGTCGTTGCCAGCGAGGACGGTAAGGACCTGACCATCACCCTGAGCTATCCCTGCTCCTACTTTGACAAGCTGGCCGCTTTCGTCGCCACTTCACCCGTGCAGCAGGCCACCGTGGAGGCCAACGGCGACGCCTGGTGCACCGAGCCCGACACCTACGTCTGCAACGGCCCCTACATGATCACCGATTGGATTCCTCCGAGCGTATTGTTCTGTCCAAGAACCCGAACTACAACGGCGGCTGGGATACCTCCAAGATCGTTTCCGACACCATCACCCTGCTCCTGCTCGAGGACTCCAGCGCTGCCTACGCCGCCTACAACAGCGGTGAGGCACAGCTCATCAAGGACGTCCCCACCGATGAGATCCCCAGCCTGACCAAGGCTGAGGACGGCGGCGACTTCTATCTCGATGAGATCATGGGCACCTACTACATCTCCCTGAACGATCAGAAGGAGCCGTTCACCGACCCCAATGTCCGTAAGGCTATGTCTCTGGCCATTGACCGCGACTACGTTGCCAACACCATCATGCAGGGCATCTACACCCCGCCACTGCGCTGGTTGGCCCCGGCATCGTGGACAACGAGGGCTACTTCATGGACAATGCCAACGGCGGCAAGCCCTACATCGGCGACGACTACGAGGCCAATCTCGAGGAGGCCAAGCAGCTGATGGCCGAGGCCGGCTACCCGGACGGCGAGGGCTCCGGTTGTTGAGTACAGCGCCAACGACGCCGGCTACCACATCCCGTTGCTGAGTACGTCCAGCAGGCCTGGGGCGAGCTGGGCATCACCGTCAACATCAACAAGGTCGAGTGGGCCAGCTTCCTGCCGATGCGCCGCGCCGGTGACTATGACATCGGCCGTAACGGCTGGTCCATGGACTACAACGATCCTCCAACATGCTGGAGCTGTTCACCACCAACAACGGCAACAACGACGGCAAGTACGCCAACCCCGACTTCGACAAGGTCATCGAGGAGTCCCGCGTTGCCGACAAGGCTACCCACTTCGAGAAGCTGCACGAGGCCGAGGATATGCTGATGGCCGACGCCGCCTGCATCCCGTTGCCTACTACAACGACTTCTGGCTGCAGAGCCCCTCTCTGAAGGGCACCTGGCACAGCCCCTACGGCTACTGGTATCTGCAGTATGGTTATGTTGAGGAGTAATTTCCTTTAAGCTCGAGGCACATCCGAAAGGTGTGCCTTTTAAATAAATAAAAAATAATAAATAAGAAAAAGGTGGAGTTTTCCCCTTGCGGGACGAAAACAAAATTGACCGACACATTCCGACGGCTTTTTGTTTCGCCCTCGGGCGAAAACTCCACCACATTTATTATTTCTTATTTATTATTTTTATTTGCGCGTGCGCACTCACGCCCCCAGCGTTGCCGCCATCACGGCTTTGATGGTATGCATTCTGTTCTCGGCCTCCTGGAATACGATGGACTGCGGGCCGTTAAAGACCTCGTCGGTCACTTCCATGGCGTCGCGGCCAAATTTCTCGCCCATTTCCTTGCCCACGGCGGTCTTGTGGTCATGGTAGGCGGGTAGGCAGTGCATGAACACGGCGGTGCCCTTGGCCTTCGCCATCAGCTGCGCGTTGACTTGGTAGGGGGCCAGGGCATTGATACGCTCCTCCCACACTTCCACCGGCTCACCCATGCTGACCCACACATCGGTGTAGACCACATCCGCACCGGCCACGGCGTCGGTGTCCTCGCTCAGCGTGATGCTGCCGCCGCTGACGCGGGCGAACTCTTTGCACTTTTCCACCAGCGCGGGTCCGGCCAGTAGGCTTTGGGGCGCAGGCCACAAAATGCAGGCCCATCTTCGCGCAGCCGATCATCAGGCTGTTGCCCATGTTGTAGCGGGCGTCGCCCATGTAGGCAAATTTCAGGCCCTGCAGCTTGCCGACATGCTCACGCAGCGTCAAAAAGTCGGCCAGGATCTGGGTAGGATGGTACTCGTTCGTCAGGCCGTTCCACACCGGCACGCTGGCGTACTTGGCAAGCTCTTCCACAATGGCCTGGCCGTAGCCGCGGTACTCGATGCCCTCAAACATACCGGAGAGCACCTGCGCAGTGTCGGCGATGGACTCCTTTTTGCCGATCTGACTGCCGGTGGGTCCAGGTAGGTGGTGCCCATCCCTAAGTCGTGGGCCGCGACCTCGAACGAGCAGCGGGTGCGGGTGGAGGTCTTTTCAAAAATCAGCGCCACGTTTTTGCCGCGCAGCGTATCGTGGGGAATGCCCGCCTTTTCTTAGCTTTCAGCTCGGCCGCCAGGTCCAGCAGATAACCGATTTCCGCGGGGTAAAGTCCAACAGCGTCAAAAAATCATGTCCTACGAGATCCATAGTAAAGCTCCTTTTAAATATACGATTTATTTGTATAAATATACATACATTATAACACGTTTGGGGATGATATGCAAGTGCGGGTTTTGTGGTATAATTAAAAACGGGGCTTGCCGCGATTGCCCATTTGCCGTTGAACGGCTTGTGCCGGGCATGCCCGGCCCGGAGGTGCAGGGCGGGCGGTAGTCCATGGAAAGCCGCGGGCCGGACATGTCCGGCCCCTACAGGGCGGAAATCCCCGGCCGGGATCTATGGCGGGCTTTGCCCGCATCCGGCTTCGGGGCCACCTTCCCCGAGGGGAAGGCAAGGGCGGAAAGGAGGTCCCCATGCCCAAAATCTACTTCCACGTCGATGTCAACTCGGCGTTTTGTCCTGGTCGGCGCTCAAATCGCTGCAGGACGGCGGAACCGTCGACCTGCGCACCATCCCCGCCGTTGTGGGCGGCGACGAGGCCAAGCGCCACGGCGTTGTGCTGGCAAAAGCGCCCCTGCAAAAAAATTCGGCATCCAGACGGGGAGAGTCTTTTCGCCGCCCGCGCCAAGTGCCCGGGGCTGACCATCGTGCCGCCGGACTTTGACTTTACGTAAAACAGCAAGGCACTGATTGCTATTTTGAACGACTACACCCCGGATGTTGAACAATACAGCATCGACGAGGCCTTCCTTGACATGACCGGCACCGAGGCGCTGTTCGGCCCGCCGCTGACCGCCGCCCACACCATCCGCCGCCGCGTGCGCCGGGAGCTGGGCTTCACGGTCAATGTCGGCATCGCGCCCAACCGCCTGCTTGCCAAAATGGCCTCCGACTTTGAAAAGCCCGACAAGGTCCATACCTTATATAGATACGAGGTCGAAAAGAAGATGTGGCCGCTGCCGGTGGGCGATCTGTTCGGTGTCGGCCCCAGTGCGGCCAAGCGGCTGAACAGCTGCGGCATCTACACCATAGGGGATTTGGCCCGGCTTGAGCGGGATACGGCGGTCAAGCTGTTCGGCACCCGGGGCGATACGCTGTGGAACTACGCCAACGGCCGCGAGTCTGACCCGGTGACGAAGCAGGGCAGCCGTGACAACAGCTACGGCAACAGCGTAACGATGCCCCGGGACTTGCCCCGGCCCGAGGACGCCGACGCCACGATGCTGGCGCTCTGTGATTCGGTGGGCCGCCGCCTGCGGGCCGACGGCAAGACCGCCCGCGTGGTGACGGTGCAGCTGGTGGATAACGCCTTTCGCCGCACCAGCCACCAGACGACACTGCCCAATCCGACGAACTCCACCGACCGGCTCTACCATGTGGCAATCGAGCTGATGCGCCAGATGTACCGCAGCGCCCCGTGCGGCTGGTGGGTGTCAGCGCCGAAAAAACCAGCGAGGACAACTTTGAGCAGATGGACCTGTTCACGGATGCCGCCCGCATCGACAAGCAGGAAAAGCTCGACCGCGCCGCAGACGCCCTGCGCCGTAAATTCGGCGGCGCGGCGGTGACACGGCAACGCTGTTAAGCCCCGACACCCGCAAGCCCGAGGCGTTGAGCGCTGCGAAGGAACGGGAAAGATAAAATGACCCATGGAGGCGGTGGCTGCCTCATGGGTCATTTGTACTTTGTGTGAGCATGGCTTCCCCGGAGTTCGTCAGCGGCCCCTGACCGCTGACTGATGAGGGGCTGCCTTTGCCGTTGCCGTCCGCTATCGGGGCGCCACGGTACACGCGCCCTCATCCGGCCTGCGGGCCACCTTCCCAAGGGGAAGGCGAGTAGAACCCTCAATTCGCCTCAAACTCGCAATATTCCCCGTCGATCTCCACGATGACAACGCCGTCCCCGGTCACCCTGTACGAATACCCAGTGCCAAAGTTCGAGCACCCGTCCGTCTCCGGAAGGCGTCCCGGTCAACGCTTGTCTCAATGACCCGTCAGCCCCGCGGTCCGCTGTCCACTGCGCTGCCCGTATCAAAAATACAGTACGCCGTCGATCCGTACTGCGCCAGGCCCAGAGCGATGCCGGAAGCTGGCGCTGTCCTTTTCGACAGCAGCTCCTCGTCGGCGTCCGCTGCCTGGGGCGCGGCGTCATCCAGCATCGGCATGTCCGGCGCGGGGCGGTCTCGGCAGCGGCCTCCGGGACGTCGGCGGCCATGGCGGCTTCACTGGCTATGCTGCTTGCGCAGCGCGCGCTCCGCTACACGGCTGCGCTGCCTAAAACTATACAGGCGCACGCGGCCACAGACACGACCTGCTGCCAGTGCAGATGCACCACCCGGCGGCGTTTTTCACCGGGGCGTCGGCGGCCAGGATCAGGTCGTCGTCCACATGGCCGATGGCCTCAAATAATTCGCGTTCTGTCACAGTGCAGCACCCTTTCCTGTAAGTATGCGGACAGCTTGCCGCGCGTGCGGTGCAGCGTCACCCGCACCTTGCTCTCAGTCAGACCGTACCGCGCGGCAATATCTGCCGTGGCGTCGCAATACCAATACTGGCGCAAAAATATGCTGCGCGCTTCTCCGGCAGCGTGCGCAGAAACGCGCTGATGAGCCGCGGTCCGGCGGCGTCGCTGTCCTCCACGCCGCCCGGCGCGGCGACGCACTCGCCAGCTCGTCCAGCGGGGCACAGGTCTGCCCCTGCCGCTTCTCCTGCGCCGCCGCCCGGTCAAAGCGATCCAGCGCCAGATTCCGCGTGATGCGCCCCAGGTACGGCAGCCAGCCGCGCGGGGCGGTTGGCGGGCATACTGTTCCACGCGGCCAGCCAGGTGTCGTTCTCGCATTCTTCGGCGTCATGGGCGCTGTGCAGAATGTTGTCGGCAATTTTGCGGCAGTACGTGCCGAACTTGGCCGCCGTCTCGGCCAGTCCCTGCTCGTCCGGGCCCAGTACAGGTCCACGATTGCGGCGTCCTCCATGGTTTTGACCTCCTTTATTATATAAGGTAGGAATTTTTGCGGATGTTACAGAAAAAGTCTGCCGACGGGGCAGACTTCATGTAGGCGGGCATTGCTCGCCCGGTATAGCTCACAACATATGCTTTTTGTGCAGCACCCACGCCGCAAACACAGAGCGCCAGCGTCAGCGCCAGCACAATGGCAAACCCGGCGGTGGTGTTGGCAAACGGCATACCTGGACGTTCATGCCGTACAAACCGCTGATAACGGTGGGCACGGCCATCAACAGGGTGATGCTGGTCAGGTATTTCATGGCGTTGTTCAGGCGGTTATCCAAAATCGAGCTGAACAGCTCTCGTGTGCCCTTGATATCGTCGCGGTAGATGCTGGTCATCTCAATGGCCTGACGGATCTCAACGATAACGTCGTCCAGCAATTCGCGGTCGTCGGGGTACTGCTCCAGCCGCTTGTAGCGGGTCAGGCGGTCCAGCACCGTGGCGTTGGCGCGCAGACTGGTGGCAAAGTAGACCAGCGTGGATTCCAGCGCGTGCAGCTCCATCAGGTCGCTGTCCTTCAGCTCTCCGGCAAGATTTTCTCAACATCTGGCGGCGGCGGTCGATGAGCCGCAGTTCCTGCTGATACATAGTGGCGGCGCGGTACAAAAGCTGGTAGACGAACCGCATCTTCTTCCGCGTTGAGAACCCCTTTGACCCGGTGGCGGCAAAATCGCCGACCACGGCGGTATCAGCGGAGCAGACCGTGACGATCAGCTCCTGCGTCAGCAGGATGCCCAGGGGATAGTCGTATAGATGCCCTCGCCGGCACCGTCCACCTTGATGGGGATGTCCACGATGATGACTGTAGCCGTCCTCCAGGCTGATACGCGCCGATTCCTCGGGGTCGGTCGCGGCCACGATGTCCGCGGGCTCGATGTCCAGTGTTGCCGCTACCCGGCGCACTTCCTCATCGGTGGGGCTGGTCAGGCAGATCCACGCCCCTCGCTCATATCATCGTAACCCGCGTCAGCTGCTTGTCCTGCGTGCGGTAAATCTTCATCATGGCTATTCCACCTAATATACTATTATAATAGTAGTATACGGCTTTTGCAGAGGATACGCAGGAGATTTTTACTGCGTATGCGGCAATAAACGCAGTAATGTCCCGTCACCTCTCCGACTGCCCACTCCCGGCCAACACCCGCTCACCCTTCCACCACGTGTAGCCGGGCATGCCCGGCCCGCACGCTTCCATAACCACCCGTTACTGCTTTGCTACCCTGTCTACACCGTAGGAGGGGTCTTGACCTCCGCGGCACGTCGAGGACGCCGCCCCTACAAAGATGGCCCGAAACCGCCCCACACCCGCTTACCCTTCCGTCCCGGGCATGCCCGGCCCACAACCTCCCGCCGCCTGCCGTCAATCTTCCACCACCCCCATAATTTGTGCTCGCCGCCCGCCGTCACCCCAATATACACCTTGCCCAAACTTCTCCTCAAACTTTGTCGAAAAATCAAAAATACTTGTAAAACCTGTTGACAAGAGTCATACTCCTTGCTATAATAATCGCTGTCGCGAGCCCAGCCCGCGGCGGCAGCCGCTGGCTTTACCTACAGCTTGTACGCCGTTTTGAAGAAACTTCTTCAAAAACTTTCAGAAAACCCCTTGACAATCAAGCATTTCTGATATATAATATACAAGCTGTCACGGAGACGCGATAGCACAGCAGGACCTTTGAAAATTGAACAAACTGAAACTTGTGGAATTTGATCGTGGGTTTGGAAACCCACGATAATCAATTCCAAATTTACAAGTAATTCATACAGGACGCAAGCGATTGTGTCTGAGTGATTACAGCGATTTAACACTTTGTAAGTGATTAAATACCATTTATAAAGAGTTTGATCCTGGCTCAGGACGAACGCTGGCGGCGCGCCTAACACATGCAAGTCGAACGGAGCTTAAAGAGCTTGCTTTTTAAGCTTAGTGGCGAACGGGTGAGTAACGCGTGAGTAACCTGCCCTGGAGTGGGGGACAACAGTTGGAAACGACTGCTAATACCGCATAAGCCCACGGATCCGCATGGATCTGCGGGAAAAGGATTTATTCGCTTCAGGATGGACTCGCGTCCAATTAGCTAGTTGGTGAGGTAACGGCCCACCAAGGCGACGATTGGTAGCCGGACTGAGAGGTTGAACGGCCACATTGGGACTGAGACACGGCCCAGACTCCTACGGGAGGCAGCAGTGGGGGATATTGCACAATGGGGGAAACCCTGATGCAGCGACGCCGCGTGGAGGAAGAAGGTTTTCGGATTGTAAACTCCTGTCGTTAGGGACGATAATGACGGTACCTAACAAGAAAGCACCGGCTAACTACGTGCCAGCAGCCGCGGTAAAACGTAGGGTGCAAGCGTTGTCCGGAATTACTGGGTGTAAAGGGAGCGCGCAGGCGGGCCGGTAAGTTGGAAGTGAAATCTATGGGCTTAACCCATAAACTGCTTTCAAAACTGCTGGTCTTGAGTAGTGCAGAGGTAGGTGGAATTCCCGGTGTAGCGGTGGAATGCGTAGATATCGGGAGGAACACCAGTGGCGAAGGCGACCCTGGGCACCAACTGACGCTGAGGCTCGAAAGCATGGGTAGCAAACAGGATTAGATACCCTGGTAGTCCATGCCGTAAACGATGATTACTAGGTGTTGGAGGATTGACCCCTTCAGTGCCGCAGTTAACACAATAAGTAATCCACCTGGGGAGTACGGCCGCAAGGTTGAAACTCAAAGGAATTGACGGGGGCCCGCACAAGCAGTGGAGTATGTGGTTTAATTCGAAGCAACGCGAAGAACCTTACCAGGTCTTGACATCCGATGCATAGTGCAGAGATGCATGAAGTCCTTCGGGACATCGAGACAGGTGGTGCATGGTTGTCGTCAGCTCGTGTCGTGAGATGTTGGGTTAAGTCCCGCAACGAGCGCAACCCTTATTGCCAGTTACTACGAAAGAGGACTCTGGCGAGACTGCCGTTGACAAAACGGAGGAAGGTGGGGATGACGTCAAATCATCATGCCCTGACCTGGGCTACACGTACTACAATGGCGTTTAACAAAGCAAGACCGCGAGGTGGAGCAAAACTCAAAAACAACGTCTCAGTTCAGATTGCAGGCTGCAACCCGCCTGCATGAAGTCGGAATTGCTAGTAATCGCGGATCAGCATGCCGCGGTGAATACGTTCCGGCCTTGTACACACCGCCCGTCACACCATGAGAGCCGGGGGACCCGAAGTCGGTAGTCTAACCAAGGAGGACGCCGCCGAAGGTAAAACTGGTGATTGGGGTGAAGTCGTAACAAGGTAGCCGTATCGGAAGGTGCGGCTGGATCACCTCCTTTCTAGGGTCAGACAGTGTGTGATTTAGCTGGTCTAAATGACACTGGACAGAAAAGCAAGTTTCAGTATTGTTCAATTTTGAGGGCCCTGGCTTTGGCAAAGGCCAAAAGTCGGCGGAGCGATGAGCGAGCCGATAGCCTTGTTTAGAGGGAGCCGAACAGGCGACCATGAATAAAGGCTGCAGATAACCTCAAAAGCATAAGGGACGAAACCCGAAACGTGAAAGCGGGGTATAGCTCAGTTAGGAGAGCACCTGCTTTGCAAGCAGGGGTCAAGGGTTCGAATCCCTTTATCTCCACCATTTGGGCTGATAGCTCAGCTGGTTAGAGCACTCGGCTGATAACCGAGAGGTCGATGGTTCGAGTCCATTTCAGCCACCACAGGTTGGCTGTGAGGGCAACCCACAAATCCTTATGGAGCTACGCGTAGCTGATGTACCTTGAAAACTGAATATAGAACTGCGAAATGAGATTTTATTAGCTATGTAAAATTCCTGATTTTAATTAAAATCTATAATTTCACCAAGCGGAACTGAAGAACGCAAGTTCGACAGTAAATGGTAAAATCTCGTTGGCAAATGGAGAATCTGAAATAAGATATGTTTTGCGAGAGATAAACAACGGTCAAGCTACAAAGGGCGCAAGGAGAATGCCTTGGCACTGGGAGCCGATGAAAGACGTGGTAAGCTGCGATAAGCTTCGGGGAGGAGCAAATATCCTTTGATCCGGAGATTTCTGAATGGGGAAACTCACCGGAGTTCATACTCCGGTATCCTGTACTGAATCCATAGGTACAGGAGGGGAACCGCCTGAACTGAAACATCTAAGTAGGGCGAGGAAGAGACATCAAACGAGATTCCGTTAGTAGTGGCGAGCGAACGCGGAAGAGGGCAAACCGGGAGGAGAAATCCTTCCGGGGTATGGACCGCATTTAGGACTTTAGCTGTTAATCGAATGGCATGGGAAGGCCAACCAAAGAGTGTGAGTCACGTAGGTGAAAACGATGAGAGCTGCGCGAGTTCCAGAGTACGGCCAGACACGTGAAACCTGGTCGGAAGATGGGGGGACCACCCTCAACCCTAAATACTACCCAGTGACCGATAGCGTATAGTACTGTGAAGGAAGGTGAAAAGGACCCCGGGAGGTGAAATAGAACCTGAAACCTTGTGCCTACAAGCACATAGAGCCCGTCAACGGGTGATATGGTACTTTTGTAGAACGGTCCGGCGAGCGATTGTATGTTGCGAGCTTAAGGTCTTAAGGACTGGAGGCGTAGCGAGCGAGTCTGAATAGGGCGTTCAGTAGCATGCAATGGGCCCGAAACCGGGTGACCTACCCATGATCAGGCTGAAGTGAAAGTAAAATTTCATGGAGGGCCGAACCGACCTCCGTTGAAAAGGCGGCGGATGAATTGTGGGTAGCGGAGAAATTCAATCGAACTCGGAGATAGCTGGTTCTCCCCGAAATAGCTTTAGGGCTAGCCTCATATTAGATACCCGGAGGTAAAGCACTGAATGGCCTAGCGCCCGAGGGTAGCGAAGCCTATCAAACTAAGAATGCCGGCTATTGATGCATAGCAGTCAGACAGTGTGAGATAAGTTTCATTGTCAAAGGGAAACAGCCCAGATCTACAGCTAAGGTCCCAAATGAACACTAAGTGGAAAATGATGTGAAACTGCGAAGACAACCAGGATGTTGGCTTAGAAGCAGCCACTCATTTAAAGAGTGCGTAATAGCTCACTGGTCGAGCGTCTCTGCGCGGAAAATTTAACGGGGCTAAGATACAAACCGAAGCTTAGGCTGCATCGTAAGATGCGGGGTAGGGAGCGTTGTGTAAGCGGAGAAACAGTAGCGTAAGCGGCTGTGGAGTTTACAGAAGTGAGAATGCCGGAATGAGTAGCGCGAATGTGGTGAGAATCCACATGGCCGGAAACCTCAGGTTTTGGAGGAAGGTTCGTCCGCTCCAAGGTTAGGCGGGAGCTAAGGTCAGGCCGCAAGGCGTAGCCGATGCACAGACGGTAGAGATTCCGTCCCCACCGAAAGATTTAAGCACAGGGACACTTTTAGAAGGTCGGAGCCAGGTGTTGGTTCTGGTAGTGATCGAGGGAAATTTAGTACCGAAGTCCGGCTGGATGAGAGGCGAGAAAAGCTGTGTGTATATCTAAGGTGCCCGTACCGCAAACCGACACAGGTAGGTAGGAAGAAGATTCTAAGGCCAACGGGAGAAGGGTTGTTAAGGAACTCGGCAAGTTGACCCCGTAACTTCGGAATAAGGGGTGCTCACGAGAGTGAGCCGCAGAGAATAGGCCCAGGCAACTGTTTACCAAAAACACAGGTTTGTGCTAAATCGAAAGATGACGTATACGAGCTGACGCCTGCCCGGTGCTGGAAGGTTAAAAGGAGATGTGCAAGCATTGAATTGAAGCCCCAGTGAACGGCGGCCGTAACTATAACGGTCCTAAGGTAGCGAAATTCCTTGTCAGGTAAGTTCTGACCCGCATGAAAGGCGTAATGATCTGGGCACTGTCTCAACAGCCCGCCCGGCGAAATTGTAGTACCGGTGAAGATGCCGGTTACCCGCGACAAGACGGAAAGACCCCATGGAGCTTTACTGTAGCCTGATATTGGGTTTCGGTGTTGCATGCACAGGATAGATGGGACGCTAGGAAAGAAGCGCTTTGGCGTTTCTGGAGCGGACGTTGGGATACCATCCTTGCGACATTGGAATTCTAACCTGCGCCTCTGAATCGAGGCGGGGGACACTGTCAGGTGGGCAGTTTGACTGGGGCGGTCGCCTCCTAAAAGTAGCGGAGGCGTTCAAAGGTTCGTTCGATCTGGACGGAAACCAGATGAATGAGTGCAAACGCATAAACGAGCCTGACTGCGAGACTGACGGGTCGAGCAGAGACGAAAGTCGGAGTTAGTGATCCGGTGGTATGTGAGTGGAAATGCCATCGCTCAACGGATAAAAGCTACCCTGGGGATAACAGGCTGATCTCCCCCAAGAGTCCACATCGACGGGGAGGTTTGGCACCTCGATGTCGGCTCATCGCATCCTGGGGCTGAATTCGGTCCCAAGGGTTTGGCTGTTCGCCAATTAAAGCGGTACGCGAGCTGGGTTCAGAACGTCGTGAGACAGTTCGGTCCCTATCTGTCGTGGGCGCAGGATATTTGAAAGGCGCTGTCCCTAGTACGAGAGGACCGGGATGGACGAACCTCTGGTGCACCAGTTGTCACGCCAGTGGCACAGCTGGGCAGCTATGTTCGGATCGGATAAACGCTGAAAGCATCTAAGCGTGAAGCCGGCCTTAAGATAAGATATCCCACTGAGTCAATCAGGTAAGACCCCTTGTAGACTACAAGGTTGATAGGCACACAGTGTAAGCGGAGTGATCCGTTCAGCTAGCGTGTACTAATAGGTCGAGGGCTTGACCCCATCTTGATCAGATACTCTATTTGCAAAAGCGGTTCGATATTCAGTTTTGAGGGTACATCCTCAAGAAAAAGAGAAGCATGACGAAGCGCCATGTGAATGGCCGGTGTCAATGACGGTGAGGTTCCACCTGTTCCCATTCCGAACACAGAAGTTAAGCTCACTTGTGCCGAAGATAGTTGGCTGGAAACGGCCTGTGAAAATAGGTAGATGCCGGCTTCTCTTTATAAGCACCATTAGCTCAGTTGGTAGAGCAACTGACTCTTAATCAGTGGGTCCTGGGTTCGAGTCCCCGATGGTGCACAAACAGCCTTACGGAAACGTAAGGCTTTCATAATGATTGCCGCTTTGTGTGAGTGCTTTCATTTTGCCGCTGACTTCTGTCTAAGCCAGCGGCTCTTTATTTTTTAAGAGAAATTCAAGAACTTTTAGTGTAAGAGAAACGGTGGCATATATGCAGCTGCCAATAAAGTAAGCAGCAAAATTATTTAGAGAGCTGTCAAAAGGCTCGCCAATTCCTCAATGGCGGTTTGTTGGTACAATACCAACCAGTCAGGCTTTGCCCAACTATGGATGATATCTATCAGGATCATAGTCAGAGGATTTAAGGAAAAGCAAGCCATCGCGGTGGGACCATTTCGGCAAACGGGTGGCTTTTTGTACACGGCTCCAGCCGGCGGGATTTCGTGGCGGGTCTTCCGGGTGTGATGCGGTAAACAATGTAATGCCCGCCGTTGCAAAATTGCAGGATAGCAATTTTGCCGGTAGGAAAATCAGCGTCTGCGTCTGCCAGCGAAAACTGCCACTGACATTGTGTGTCCAGTTCAGATAACTCTATGATCTGTTTGGCAAGTTTATGGGCCGTATCCTCATGGGCGGTTCAAACCCGCCATTGTCGTCGATGTGCAATTCGCCTTTCGCATACGCCTCATCAATTGTCGCCTGGGCGGCGGTCATGAGGAGCGAGCCTGGAGCATGATGCGCTTTCAACGGCTTTGTCGATATAGCCGGTCAGGGACGGGACCAAAAGCGCTGACAATACGGCCAGGATGACCAGGACAACGATCAGCTCAACGAGGGTAAGCCCTCTTTTTGGTTGGAATCACAGAACCGGGCCATAGCGCACGCCTCCCGTATCAGTATAAAACCGTACAAATAAAGTATAGGCACATAACGATGCTGCGTCAATTGTGGGGATTCAAATTCTATATACATTATTTGTGAATAATGTAAGACTGTCGAAAGCTCTTGCAGGGGCGAGCATTCGCCCCCGCCCGTTTGTCTGTGAAAAGACCTTCCGGGACAACGCATTGCTGCGTCAAGCTGGCGGGCGATGGTCGCCCTACACATTCAATAGGTCAGGAATGTGATTCTCTGACACACTGACATTATTTGTGAATAGTGTGATTATAATTCGGTTTTAAAACGCAGACGACGACGGTTGAAAGAGGTACTGCCGAAAATCCGGCCCCAAATTTGTCGATTGTGCCAAACGAATAAAGTTGCAATCAGATTTGACTTTTGTATACTATATCTATATATACTATACAAAATAATCGGAAATATTATAAAAATTCTGGTTGGAAAGCGAGCCGGGTGTTGAAAAAGATTAGGATACAGCGGGTGAGCATCTTTGATATTGTCGCCACGCTGGTGTTGGCGGTGGTGCTCGTCGCGTTCGCGGTGCAGGGCACGGGGAGTTGGCTCAAATGCAGACCGCCACGGACGATTACATCCAGTGCGAGACACTGGCCCGGCAACTGCAAAGCGGGTCGGACTACCTGATCGAGCAGGTGCGGATGTACACCGCCACCGGTCAGCGGGAGTACATGGACAACTACTTTGAAGAACTGAACACGACCCGCCGCCGCGAGAACGCTTTAGAGTTTTGCAGAGCATTACGGCGACACCGATGCTTCACACTGCTGAAATCCGCCATGACAACGTCGCAAAATCTGAGCTATACGGATCGGTATGCTATGCGGCTTGTGGCGCAGGCCACGCTGGCGGACGAGTCGAGCTGGCCGACGGAAATCCGGTCTGTCTCGCTGCATGACAGTGACATAACGATGACAGACAGCGAGAAGATGCGCAAGGCACAGCAGTTGGTTTGCAACGACCAATATCAAAATATGCGCGATGATGTGAACGAAAAAATCACCGAGCATGGACAGCCTGATTGCGCTGACACGCAGCCGCCAGAACGGAGCCGAGGCCGTTTCACCGGCGTGTACCGTAAATTGAGCTGTGCGCGGCGCTGCTGGTACTGCTCATGCTGGAAATCTGCATGATAACGCGCCATTTGGTGGTAAAACCGCTGATGGACTACGGTCAGAGCATCCGGCGCGGGAGATTTTCCCGGTGGTGGGCGCGGCAGAATTGCAGGACCTGGCACTGACCTACAACGAAGTCTACCGCGAAACCAGGAGACGCAGAAGATCATCCGCCACGAGGCCGAGCACGACGCGCTGACCGGCGCACTGAACCGCGGTTCGTTTGAAAGATCCTGAATATCTATAAGAACGGCGAAGCCGTTTGCAATGATTCTCTGTGACGTTGATATTTTTAAACATGTCAACGACACTTACGGACATGCGGTGGGTGACGAGATCCTGAAAAGGTCGCAAACCTCTTGCAAACGACCTTCCGCAGCGTCGACTATGTCTGCCGCATCGGCGGTGACGAGTTCGCCGTTATCATGGTGGATGTGAATCAGGAATTGAGTTATACCATACGTGAGAAAATCACGGTGATCAACAATCAGCTGTACTGTCCGACGGACGACCTGCCGGCCGTCTCGCTGAGCGTGGGCGTGGCCTTTACGGATCGCGCAAACCCGGCGAGAGCATCTTCAAGGATGCTGACAAGGCGCTGTACCGTGTCAAGCAGAACGCAAGCACGGCTGCGGCTTTTAAGTGCGCACGGATTTTGCACAGCTGCGCCGTCTGCCGGACCTGCTTTTCCGCGGCGCTGTCCGTTTTGCGGGTCATTGCTGGGGCCGGACGCACTGCAGGGCACGGTTTGCCCGGCCTGCGTGCCCGAAATGCGCTTACAGCATTCCGGCGCGTCTGCCGGAGTGGCGAGCACGATTTTACGCCGTGCGGGAGGCTGCCGCGGCGTATTATTACGAGGATATTGTACGTACAGCCGTTTTGCGCTGCAAGCGGGCGGCTGCTTTGGTATGCCCGGGAGCTGGCGGACCGTGTGGCCGTGCTGGTGTTCGGCGCACTGCCGGCCAAACAGCGGAAAAATGCCGCAGTATGCGGGTGTGACCGCGCTGCCGCTGTACAACTGCATTGCCGGTGCCGCCCGCCAGCCGCTGCCCGGTGTGCCTGGCCTGCCGCTGCTGCTGGCGCGCCGGTTGGGCGCGGTGCTGGGGTCCCGGTGGAGACACCGCTGTACATCAAGCGCCGGGGCCGCCCGCAGAAGGAGCTGACCCGGGACGAGCGCCTGCAAAATGCCCGGGGCGCGTTTGTCTGCCACCCGGCACAGACCTGACCGGCAGGCGGGTGCTGCTGATCGATGACATTATCACAACCGGCGCGACGGCGTCGGCGTGTGCGCTGGCACTTTGGAGGCCGGTGCGGTGGAGGTGACCGCTGTGGCGATTGCCGCGGCGGAGAACTGCCAAGAGCCGGAAAAAGCCCCTGAGACAAAACCAAAAAGACCGGCGGCGTGCCCGGAAATCATGGGCGTACCGCTTCGGTCTTTCATAGGGCAATACCGCATAATTCTAAGTGCCGATACGGCGGCGAGCGGCTGCTAAATAAAGCGCAGATAATACTTTGTGTATTATCGAGCATTTTGGCAACCTGATGCCGTGCCGACAATCGGTCTTTCTTAAGGCATGTATGCGGTGTTACTAAACTTTATCTCCGCACCATCCGGTATGCCGTGCCTGCCCGTCCAACGCCAGCCCTGCCAAAATAGGGTGAAAATTTGGCGGTTTTGCCACGCGCATAAAATCTGAACATCCTGTATAATAAAGACACGGATCGATTTTCTGCTGTAAAAGGAGAAACCGCGATGACAAAGCAAAATATATCATGGCGCTGGACGCGGGCACCACGTCAACCGCTGCATCCTTTTAACGCCAGGGGCGAGATGTGCAGCGTCGCGCAAAGGAGTTCACCCAGTATTTCCCCAAGCCCGGCTGGGTCGAGCATGACGCCAACGGATCTGGACGACTCAGCTCGGCGTGGCGCTGTCGGCCATGAACGAGTCGGCGCGTCGGCGGAGGACATCGCCGCGATCGGAATCACCAACCAGAGAGAGACGACGATCGTCTGGGACCGTGACACCGGCGAGCCGGTACCACGCCATTGTCTGGCAGTGCCGCCGCACAAGCGAGAACTACTGCGAGCTGAAGGCCCGCGGCCTGACCGACCTGATCCGGCAAAAGACCGGACTGGTCATCGACGCCTACTTCTCGGCCACAAAGCTCAAGGATCTTGGACAACGTGCCCGGCGTGCGTGCGCGTGCCGAGCGCGGCGACCTGCTGTTCGGCACGGTGGAGACGTGGCTGATCTGGAAGCTGACCTGCGGCAAGATCCACGTGACCGACTACTCCAACGCCAGCCGGACGATGTTGTTCAACATCCCCACGCTGGACTGGGACGATGAGATTCTGCAAATCCTCGATATACCGCGCTGTATGCTGCCGCGTCCCGTGCCCAACAGCGAGTTCTACGAGTACGCCGATGCACTTCGGCGGCGAGATCAAGATCGCGGGGCAGCGGGAGACCAGCGGCGGCGCTGTTCGGCCAGACCTGCTTTACCAGGGCGAGGCCAAAGCACCTACGGCACGGGCTGTTTTCTGCTGATGAACACCGGCGAAGCCGGTATTCTCCCAAACGGGCTGGTCACCACCGTGGCGTGGGGGCTGGACGGAAGGGTAAATTACGCTGGAAGGCTCGATTTTGTGGCCGGCGCGGCCATCCAGTGGCTGCGGGACGAGCTGCACCTGCTGGAGGACGCCCGCGACAGCGAGTACATGGCCCAGAAGGTCAAGGACACGAACGGCTGTTACGTTGTGCCCGCATTCACCGGCCTGGGCGCGCCGCACTGGGACCAGTACGCCCGCGGCACCATCGTGGGCCTGACCCGCGGCGTGAACAAGAACCACATCATCCGCGCGACGCTGGACGGCCTGTGCTACCAGATCAACGATGTGCTGGCCGCCATGCAGGCGGATTCCGGCATTGACCTGACGGCGCTCAAGGTGGACGGCGGCGCGTGCGCGAACAATTACTTACTGCAGACGATGGCGGACATCAGCAACCTGCCGGTCAAGCGGCCCTGCTGCGTGGAAACGACGGGCGCGGCGTATCTGGGCGGCTGGCCGTCGGCTATTGGAGCAGCACCGAGGACGTGCTGCAAAACTGGTGGGATACGCTACGGCTGGGCGAATAGAGGCTAAAAGGCCTAAAGCCTTCCCTTGGAAGAGTGGCCCACAGAGACGGATGAGGAGAGCTTGCCGCGACAGGCCGTAAACGGGTAATAGTGGCAAGGCTGCCCCTCATCAGTCAGCGGGCGGGCCGCTGACTTCAGTCTCCGCTAAGAGCCGCCTACGGCGGTTGAGCTCCGACACGCGCCTGCGGGCATGGCCAAAGAAGCCATTCCGATTGCACAAACAACACGAGGTATCAATATGTACGACATCATCATTATCGGTGCGGGCGTGTCCGGTGCGCGCCTGTGCGCGGGAGCTTTCGCGGTATGACGCGAAAATTCTTGTAGTAGAAGGAGGAGGACGTCTGCTGCGGCGTCCAAGGCCAACAGCGCCATTGTCCACGCCGGGTACGACGCGGCCCACGGCAGCCTGATGGCCAAGCTCAACGTCGAGGGCAGCCGCCGGATGCCGGCCGCGAAGGAGCTGGATTTTGCCACGAACGGTGCGGCAGCCTTGTGTCTGCCCCTGAAGCGACGAGGACCGCCCGCGCTGCAAAACTCTACGAGAACGGCGTCGCCAACGGCGTGGAGGGGCTGCGCATCATAGAACGGGACGAGCTGGTGGGAATGGAGCCGAACATCTCGGACGCCGCCGTCGCGCTGTGGGCGCCGGGCGGCATCGTCTGCCGTTTGGCCTGACGTTTGCGTTGGCGGAGAACGCCGCCAAAACGGTGTGCAGTTTCGGTTTGACACCAAAGTTACGGGCCTGCACCCGCTGGACGGCGGCGGAACCGGGTGGGCCGTCGAGACCGACCACGGCACGCTGGAAACGCGCTGCATCGTCAATGCGGCGGGCGTCTACGCCGACACGCTGCACAACCTGGCCGACGCGGCGCACCCATGACCATCACGGCCCGGCGGAGATTACTTCCTGCTTGACCACGGCGGGGCGGCATGGTGCGGTATTCCAGCTGCCGGGCAAGTACGGCAAAGGGCGTGCTGGTCACGCCCACGGTCCACGGCAACCTGCTGGTCGGGCCGACGGCCATCGATGTGGACGAAGGAGGCTACCGCCACAACGGCGGCGGGCCTGGACGAGGTGCGCACAAAATCCGGGCTGGCGGTCAAGGATATCCCGCTGCGCCAGACCATCACGAGCTTTGCGGGCCTGCGCGCCGAGGCACGGCATGACTTTTTCATCGGCGGATCGCGCCCGGCTTTGTGGACTGCGCGGCCATCGAGTCCCCGGGCCTGTCCAGCGCCCCGGCCATCGGCGCGATGGTGGCGGGCATCGTGCGCGGCAGTCTGCACTTACAATAAGCCCGATTTTGACCCGACACGCAGGGCATTCTGAACCCCAAGGCGCTGGATTTTGCCGCGCGGGCCGAACTTATTAAACAAAACCCGGCCTACGGCCAAATCATCTGCCGATGCGAGAGCGTGACCGAGGGCGAAATCATCGACGCCATCCACCGCACGCCCGGCGCACGCAGCCTGGACGGTGTCAAACGGCGCACCCGCGCGGGCATGGGCCGCTGCCAGGCGGGCTTCTGCAGCCCCCGCGTCATGGAGGATATTGGCGCGGGAGCTGGGCGTGCCGCAGAGCGAGATCACCAAGTCCGGAGGTGCGTCCAAATCATCGTCGGCACGAACAAGGATAGCCTGTGAAAGGGGCGTCTGCCATGAAAAATGTAGATTTGGTCATCATCGGCGGCGGCCCTGCCGGGCTGGCCGCGGCGGCCGCACGCAAAGCGGCGTGCAGGACATTTTGATTTTGGAGCGCGACAGCGAGCTGGGCGGCATCCTGAACCAGTGCATCCACAATGGCTTCGGCCTGCATACCTTTAAAGAGGGCTGACCGGCCCCGAGTACGCGGCACGGTTTGTGACGCAGGTACGAGGTGGGGATTGAATACAAGCTCAACACGATGGTGCTGGATCTGGCGGCGGATAAGACCGTGACGGCTATGAACAAATCGGACGGCCTGTTCCAGCTGCACCCCAAGGCCGTGATTCTGGCCATGGGCTGCCGTGAGCGCCCGCGCGGCTGAACATTCCGGGCTACCGGCCCGCGGGCATCTTCACCGCGGGCACGGCGCAGCGGCTCGTCAACATGGAGGGCTGCCTGCCCGGGCGGCGGGTCGTGATTCTGGGCAGCGGCGACATCGGCCTTATCATGGCACGCCGCATGACGCTGGAGGGGCAAAAGTCCTCTGCGTGGCCGAGCTGATGCCCTACTCCGGCGGTTTGAAGCGCAATATTGTACAGTGCCTCGATGATTTCGACATCCCGCTGAAACTGAGTCATACCGTGGTGGATATCCAGGGCAAAGAGCGCGTGACCGGCATCACGATCGCGCAGGTCGAAAACGGCAAGCCCATCCCCGGCACCGAGGAACATTACGACTGTGACACGCTGCTGCTCTCCTGCGGGCTGCTGCCAGAAAACGAGCTGAGCCGCGCCGCGGCGTGGCGCTGAACCCGTCACCGGCGGCCCGGCGGTCAATGAGAGCCTGGAAACGAACCTGCCCGGCGTATTTGCCGCGGGCAACGTGCTGTATGTGCATGACCTGGTGGATTATGTGTCGGAGGAGGCCGCAGCGGCAGGTGAGCACGCGGCGGCGTACATTGCGGGCGGCAGGGCCGCGGCAGGCCGCACCCTGCGGTGCGAAACGGTGTGCGCTACACCGTGCCCACGGCCATCCGCCCGACTGCGCGGGGATACCGTGACGCTGCGGTTCCGCGTGGGCGGCGTGTACAAAAATAAAAATCGCGGTGTACCGCGGTACGGACTACATCTACAGCCGCAAGCGGCCCGTGCTGGCCCCGGTGAGATGGAACTGTGCGGCTGAAGGCCGAGCTTTTGCGCGGCCCGGGCGACGCCGTGACGGTAACGTTGGAGGAGGGCTGACGATGAAAAACGTGAACTGATCTGCATCGGCTGCCCGATGGGCTGCCCGCTGACTGTGACGCTGGACGGCGGCGCGGTGGTCACCGTGCAGGGCAACACCTGCCCGCGCGGCGACGCCTACAGGGAGGTCACCGCCCGACGCGCATTGTGACCACAACGGTGCGCGTGACCGGCGGCATCCTGCCCGCTGTGAGCTGCAAGACCCGCAGCGACATCCCGGAAAATTTTGACGTTGTCCGCGCGCTGAAAAGCGTCGTGGTGCCCGCCCGTACATCGGTCAGGTCCTGCTGCCCGATGCAGCCGGACCGGCGTGGATGTGGTGGCGACGAAGGACGTAGCCGAGGTGTAGATTCATCCCGTTATGAAAATAACTTTCCCGAAAAGTTAAATTTTCAAAGGAATTTGGGCAAAAATCAATGGTATGTTTGAATATTGCACAAAGAAACTGTCGGTTTTCGGCTTTTTGACGAATTTTGCTAAAATCACTTTCTTTTATGAAGAATATGTTAATATGAGATTAACAAAGTGTCGCGGCTGCGGAACCAGACAGCCCGGCACTGAGTTGGGAGACCCACTCACAATTTTTGGAGGAAACATGATGAAGTATCTGCAGAGCTCGGTAAAGCTTTAATCTTCCCGTAGCTGCTCTGCCCGTCTGTGGTATTCTGATGGGTATTGGCTACGCTCTGGCTCCGCCGTTATGGGTGCCGAGGGCCCGACCTCCGGTGCTGCTTACACCGTAGGTTTCCTGCTGATCAAGGCCGGCGGCGCTGATCGACAACATGGCATGGCTGTTCGCCATCGGCGCTGCCGTCGGTCTGTCTGATGACCATGATGGCACCGCTGGTCTGGCTGGTCTGGTCAGCTTTTTGATGATGCAGCAGCTGCTCAGCCCCGGTGTTGTGGGCGCCATCCGCGCTGCTGTTGGTTCCACCCTGGAAGAAGGCACCGTTGATTACATTGCTTTCAGCAAGATCGCCGGCAACGCTTTCATCGGCATCCTGGCTGCTGTCATCGGCTCCACCTGCTACAACAAGTTCAAGAGCACCAAGCTGCCTGACTGGCTGGCATTCTTCCGCGGCAAGCGCAGCGTTGCTATCGTGACCGCCGTTGTTTCTATCGTGGTTTCCGTTGTTCTGCTGTTCGTCTGGCCCGTCATCTTCGGCGTTCTGGTTGCCCTCGGCAACGGCATTGCCAAGATGGACGGCATCGGCGCCGGCATCTACGCTTTCCTGAACCGTCTGCTGATCCCCACCGGTCTGCATCACGCCCTGAACAACGTGTTCTGGTTCGACACCATCGGTCTGGGCGACCTGAGCCACTACTGGGCTGGCGACGTCACCGGCCAGAACGGTGTCAACTGGAGCCTGGGTATGTACATGTCCGGCTTCTTCCCCTGCATGATGTTCGGTATCGCCGGTGCTGCTCTGGCCATGGTCCAGACTGCTAAGAACAAGAAGGCTGCTATCGGTCTGGTTGTTTCCGCTGCTATCTGCGCCTTCGTCTGCGGCGTTACCGAGCCGTTCGAGTTCGGCTTCATGTTCCTCTCTTCCCCTGTATGTTGTCTATGCTGCTCTGTACGGCATCTTCACCATCATCACCTACTACACCGGCACCGCGCAGGCTTCTGCTTCTCCGCCGGTGCTACCGACCTGATCTTCTCCGCCAGCCTGCCCGCACATGCTAACACCTGGATGATCATCCCCCTGGGCATCGCTGCTTTTGTAGTGTTCTACCTGGTGTTCTACTTCGCCATCACCAAGTTCGACCTGAAGACCCCGGCCGTGAGGACGAGGACGCTGAGCTGCCGAGGCCAACATCACCCTCGCCAACAACGACTTCACCGCCATCGCTGCCGGTGTCCTGGCTGCTGTCGGCGGCAAGGGACAATGTTGCCAACGTTGACTACTGCGCGACCCGTCTGCGCTTCGGGATCAGGATCACACCGCTGTTGACGAAGGCTGTCAAGAAGGCCGGCGCTGCCGGTGTCATCCGCCCAGCAAGACTGCCTGCCAGGTCATCATCGGACCTAAGGTTCAGTTCGTCTACGATGAGCTGAAGAAGATGCTGTAAAACAGGCATCACCGGATAAAGGTCTGGTTCCCTTTATCAACTCCGCCGCGGGCGGGCGATCAGCCGTCCGCGGCTTTCTGCAAAACGGTACAAAATCTTGGTACAAATCACATAAACCGGTCATAGTATCCCGCCCATGGCGTGGTATAATGAAGAATAGGAAAACCGGGGCAACGCCCGAAGATCAGGAGGTATTTTCTTATGAAGATCATCCGTGCAAAGATTACTACGACATGTCCCGCAAGGCCGCCAACATCATCTCGGCCCAGGTCATCATGAAGCCCAACTGCGTGCTGGGCCTGGCCACCGGCGGTACGCCCGTGGGCACCTACAAGCAGCTGGTCGAGTGGTACAACAAGGGCGACATCGACTTCTCCGAGGTCACGACGGTCAACCTGGACGAGTACCGCGGCCTGCCCAAGGAGCACCCGAGAGCTACTGGAGCTTCATGCACCGCAACCTGTTTGACCATCAACATCCGTCGAGGCCATCAACCTGCCGGATGGCACTCCAACATGGACGCCGACGCCGAGTGCGCCCGCTATGACGCGGTCATTCACAATGTGGGCGGCGTTGACCTGCATGCTTGGCATCGGCAACGGCAACCACATCGGCTTCAATGAAAGCCGAACGAGGCATTCGAGCTGGGCACCCTGCGTTGACCTGAAGGAGGAGACCATTGAGGCCAACAAGCGCTTCTTCGACGGCAACGCCGACCTGGTCCCCAAGCAGGCCTACACCATGGGCATCAAGACCATCATGCAGGGCCCGCAAGGTCCTGATGGTCGCCAACGGCAAGGGCAAGGCCGACATCGTCAAAGGCGTTCTTCGGCCCCCGTCGCCGGAGGGTCCCCGCCAGCATCCTGCAGATGCACCCCGACTTCATTCTGGTCGGCGACGAGAGCCCTGAGCGAGATCTGATTTGCGGAGGAATACTGCTATGATCATCAAAAATGCAAAGTGTACAGCGACGGCTGCCGCTTGGAAAAAGACCTCATCATCCGTAACGGCCGTATCGTGTTTGGCGCGGCCCCGCAGGCGAGGATGTCATTGACGCAGGCGGTGCCTACGCGCTGCCGGGTCTTGTGGACATCCATTTCCACGGCGCAGTCGGCCACGATTTCTGCGACGCCGACGAGGCCGGCCTGCAGGCCATCGCCGACTTTGAGGCCAGCAAGGGCGTTCTCGCTATCTGCCCCGCCACGATGACTTTCAGCGAGGAGATCCTGAGCGGCATCATGGACGTGGCCGCCGCCCACAAGAACGAGCGCGGCGCGGATCTGGTCGCATCAACATGGAAGGCCCTACATCAGCCCGAAGAAGGTCGGTGCCCAGAACCCGAAGTACGTCATGGGCGCAGACGCTGCGATGTTCCGCCGTTTGCACAGGCGCGCAGCGGCGGGCTGATCAAGCTGGTGGACGTAGCTCCCGAGGAGCCGGGCAACCTGGATTTCATCAAGGAATGCCGCGACGAGGTGCGTATTTCCATTGCCCACACCTGCACGAGTTACGACACGGCCAAGGCCGCGTTTGCCGCCTGTGCCACCCACATGACCCACCTGTACAACGCGATGCCGGGCATCACCCACCGTGAGCCGGGCCCCATCATTGCCGCGCTGGAAGAAGGTGCCGAGGTCGAGCTGATCACCGACAACGTACACATTCACCCGGCCATGGTGCGGTTTACCTTTAACACCTTCGGGGCGGATCGTGTGATTCTGATTGCCGACAGCATGATGGCCTGCGGCCTGCCCGACGGCGAGTACAGTCTGGGCGGTCAGGCCGTCACGGTGCGCGGTCCCGCGCGACCCTGACCGAGCAGCCCGGCACGATTGCGGGCAGCGCGACCTGTCTGTTTGACTGCATGAAGCGTGCGGTCCTCGACATGGGCGTGCCCCTGAGAGTGCCGTCCGCGCCGCTACCCTGAACCCGCCCGCAGCATCGGCATCGATGCCGATTACGGCAGTCTCGACGCAGGCCGCTACGGCAACGTCGTGCTGGTCGATGATAAGCTGGATATTTTGAAGGTTGTGCGGCACGGAGGTTATCGGCTAAAGGATTAACGGCAGCCTCGGGAGGTCCTACTTTCTTTGTGACCAAAGAAAGTAGCAAGAAAGTCCCGCTGTTGCGAATGCAGCGGACCCATATGAGGGCACGCCCCTAAGAACCTAATAAGGAAGTCGGAAGGGCCGATGGCTAAACGGACGCAGTATTACTGTCCGTTCTTAACGCCATCGGCCCTTCCTCTGAGTCGGGAGTTCCCCGAACCCTGCAGGGGTGAACAGCAGCGCTGTAGGGCGGCATATATGCCGCCCGCAACCGCGGCAACCCGTCAAGCGGGAAAGGGGCCGGGCTGCCGCCCTCCCTCGCCCCTCCGTCCGCGACCCGTTTACGGCAGTCTGTAGGGGCCGGGCATGCCCGGCCCGCCCTACCATTACCACCTTTTATCCATCATCGGAGGGTCTTGACCGCTTGACGGCGCACAACGAAGCGCCGTCAGCCAGCAAAGCTGGCCCGCTCATGCGGTTGTTTGCCCTGCAGGGGCAAACATTCGCTTCCCGATTTCGCTCCGCTCAACCGTGGGCCCACGCTCACAACCCGCACCTCCACGGGGCGTCGGGGACGCCGCCCCTACAACACAATCCGCAGGGCTTCTCATTACCGCAAACGTCCGCGGCGGCCTGGGGGCAGGCCGCTACATCCACTTTACCACATTCCGTGGGGCGGGCCTTCGCCCGCAACTCATTCACGCCACCTGTAGGGGCCGGGCATGCCCGACCCTACCATTACCACTCCTTTATCCTTTTGCATAACCGCCCTGCCCCTCAAACACAAAAATAACCTGCCTGCGACCTCTCGCAGGTTATTATTTGTTGTTAACTTTAGTTCCTTTTCTTCTAGAAAAGAACAAATCCCGTCTCGTAAAATTACTTCCGGTCAATCGCCACAACTACGCCGGCCAGCGCCAGCGAGACAGCAGGTTGGGCACAGCCATCAGGCCGTTGAACAGGTCGGCCAGCGCCAGACCAGATCGACCTTCAGGGTCGAGCCAACCAGAATAAACACGACCACGATAAGGCTGTACACCGGCAGCATCTTCTCACCGAACAGCGTTTTAAAGTTCGACTGGCCGAAGAAATACCAGCCGATGATCGTCGAAAACGCGAAGAAGAACATACACCGCAATGAAAATCGGCCCAAACCCGCCGAACGCCTGGCTGAACGCAGCCTGGGTCAGCGCTGTGCCGGTCATGCCCTGCAGGATCAGGCCAGACGTGATCAGCACCAGGCCGGTCAGCGTCAGCACAACGAACGTGTCAACGAACACGCCCAGGATCGCCACAGCGCCCTGGTCCTGCGGCTGCTTGACCTTTGCCAGCGCGTGGGCATGCGGCGTCGAGCCGAGGCCCGCCTCGTTGGAGAACAGGCCGCGGGCCACGCCAAAACATGGCCTGCTGCACGGTCACACCGGCCAGGCCGCCTGCCATCGCCTGCGGCTGGAACGCCAGCACAACACCTGCGCCAGCGCGCCGGGCAGCGCCTTGGCGTTGATGACCAGAATGGCGATGCAGCCCACAATGTAAAACGCCGCCATGACAGGTACGATTTTTTCCGTTACAGCGGCAATTCTCTGCACGCCGCCCAGGAAGATGAACGCCGCAATGGCCGCCACCACGACGCCCACCGCCAGCCGGTTCAGGCCAAAGGCGTTGTGGAATGCGTCGCCGATGGAGTTGGACTGAACCATGTTGCCCATGAAGCCCAGCGCCAGAATGATAAGTACCGAGAACACGGTCGCCAGAATCTTGCCGAGCTTGCCCTTGAATGCGGATGTAGTACGCCGGGCCGCCGGTCACATGGCCGTTCACGGTCGTCTTGTAGTGCTGCGCCAGCACGGCCTCGGCATAGATGGTCGCCATGCCGAAGAACGCTGACATCCAGGTCCAGAACAGTGCCCGGGCCGCCGCTGACCAGCGCCGTGGCGCAGCCGGTGATGTTGCCGGTGCCCACCTGCGCCGCAATGGCCGTCGTCAGCGCCTGAAAGCTGCTCATGCCCTCGGCGTCCGCCTTTTTGCCGCGCAGCGTGAACCCGCCGAACACGCGGCGGAAGCCCTCGCCAAAGCGGCGCACCTGCACGCCCCGCAGCCACGGTAAAGTACACGCCCGTGCCGACCAGCAAAACAGCAGCAGCGAGTTCCACAGAACATCACTGAACTGCTCAACAAACGTGGTAAATGCCGTCATATTGACCCCATAACTTTTACATCCAAAATCCCGCCGCAATGCGGGTGCCTTATTACTATACTATGAATTTGAAGTAAAGTCAAGTGTATTTGTATGGTGCCACGCTGGCGGCTGTGTCCGGTAGACGGGCGCTTGCGGGAAGCCCGCGGGCCGGGCATGCCGGCTACAGGCAGTCAAAATTTGCCGCAAAAATTTCAAAAGACCCGCCCGTGTCACAACTCGGACACAACCGGGTGGTATGATGGCGAAAACGGAACCGGAAGGAGACAAACCATGAAGAAACTCGTCCTTCTGCTGGCCTCCCGCGCTGGCCTGACCGCCTGCACCGCCGCACCCGAGGTATCGTCCCCGCCGAAGCTGCCCCGCCCGCCGAGACCGCAGCCACCGGCGAGGCAGCGGCGTTCCGGTGGGGACGCTGCAAATGGCCATCCGGAGGTGATGGACACAGGCGCCGTCTCGGTTGAGATACCGTTCTCGGGGCTTGAGACCGAGCCGATCCTGAAGCTCGACTACGCGGCGGGCGTGCAGACAAAGCTCTGTGACATCGACCTGTCGCGGCAGATCCGGTAGCCATCATGCAGCACGGGGACACGGTGGAATACTTCTGGGACTCCGAGGGCGGCACCGTGTTTGCCCACAGCCATTCGCCCGACGGCAGCGTTGAGGAGCAGACCATCCCGGAAAAATTTTACCCCAACTTCTACGACGAGTACGCGGCGTATGACATTTGGGGCACGACCTGCAAGCGGCTGGACTGGCAGACCGGCAAGCTGACCACTGCGTCGCTGCCGTTTGTGCAGCTGGATGGCGTTCTGGGCGCAGTCGGCAGCCGGGTGCTGCTGACCCGCATTGTGTCCGACACGCCGCTGCCGGAGGGCGGGGCAACGAGGAAATGCGGGACGCCGTGCTGCAAAACTCGCTGCGGGAGTACGACCTCTACGATCCGGCGACGAACACGATTGAAAAGGTGTTCGATGAGCCGTACTATCCCGAGGACCACAACGAGCTGAAATCCTATCTGGGTTACTGCGGCGACAAGCTGTATTTTGGGGTCTCCTGCACGGACGATGCGTCCGCGCTCAGCCGGAAGAACACGCTGGTCAGCTATGACCGCACCGCGGGCATCTGGCAGGAGGAATGCAGCGCCGACGCCAAAGGGGGAGTACAGCGGCTTCTGGCCGTTTTGCAGGATGGCCGGCTCAAGCTGGTGGTGCTGTGGCGGGGAAGGACACCCTGACGCTCTACAGCATCGACAACGGCGCGCGGTACGAGGTCCCCTATGAGAGGCCGGGTCCGATGCCACCGGGAACAGGAATTTCCCGATAGCCCTGACCGACGATGGCCGCATTTTGGTGACGGACGGGTACATTGACCGCAGCGGCGTGGCCGCCAGCCGGTATGCGCTGATCGATTTGGGCGCGTATCTGGCGGGAAGCCGGGAGTATACCGCGGTGGAGATGTGGACGGAGTGAGGCGGTAAAATGCGGACCGCCGGTTATGGGCAATTTAGGGAGCGGTCTTGACCTCCGGGATATGCGTGCGGGCGCACCCCCGCACGTAGAGGCCGGGCATGCCCGGCCTACAACTCGACAAAATCAAAACGAGCCGCCCCAATCGTCGGGACGGCTCGTTTTATATAAATTACTTATTCTTCTTGCTGGCGGCCTTCATGCGCGGAGTCGTGGTCAGGATGCGCTTGCGGATGCGCAGGTTCTCGGGGTGACTTCCAGCAGCTCGTCGGGGGCCAGGAATTCCAGGCAGCCCTCCATGCTGAACTGGAGACCGGTACCAGGCGCAGGGCGTCGTCGCTGCCGGAGGCGCGGGTGTTGGTCAGGTGCTTCGTCTTGCAGACGTTGACCGTGATATCCTCGCCGGTCGGGGTGTAGCCGACGACCTCGCCCGCGTAGACCTTCTCGCCGGCGTTGACGATCAGGGTGCCGCGCTGCTGGGCGTTGAACAGACCGTAAGTGACGGCGTCGCCGGTCTCAAAGCTGATCAGGGAGCCGGTGGGCGGGTCTGGATATCGCCGCACCATTCCTCGTAGCCGTCGAAGATCGTGTTCATGCTGCCCTCACCGTGGGTGTCGGTCAGGAACTGGCTGCGATAGCCGAACAGGCCGCGGCTGGGCATACGGAACTCAATGCGGGAACGGCTGTTCATCATCTGCATATTCATCAGGATGGCCTTGCGGGCACCCAGAGCGGTCATGACGTTGCCCTGATAGACCTCGGGCGTCGATGACAACGCGCTCCATAGGCTCCATGACCTTGCCGTTCTCCTCGTGAGTCAGAACGTGCGGGGGCTGACCTGCAGCTCATAGCCTTCGCGGCGCATCGTCTCGATCAGGATGGACAGGTGCATCTCGCCGCGGCCCATTACGCGGAAGGAATCGTTGGTGGCGGAATCTTCCACACGCAGGGCAACATCCTTCAGCAGCTCGCGCATCAGGCGGTCACGGATCTGGCGGGAGGTACTTGCCCTCCTTGCCGGCGAACGGGGAATCGTTGACCGAGAAGGTCATCTCGACCGTGGGGTCGTTGATCTTGACGAAGGGCAGGGGCTGCACCTTGCTGGGGTCGCAGATGGTGTTGCCGATGGAGATATCGGGCAGACCTGCGAAGGCGACGATATCGCCCGCCTGGGCGCTCTCGATCGGCTCACGGCCATTGGCCTTAAAGTCAAACAGCTTGTGATGCGGCCGGTCATGTGCAGGTCGGGGTTGTGCCAGTCGCAAACCTGGATGGGGCTGCCGACCTTGATAACGCCGTTCTGCACGCGGCCAACGCCCATGCGGCCGACGAAATCGTTGTAGTCAACGCTGGAAACCAGCATCTGCAGCGGCTCGTCAGGCTCACCCTCCGGCGGCTGCATATTTCAGGATGGTGTCAAACAGGGGCTTGAGGTCCGTGCCGGAGGAAGGATCGGTCCAGTCATAGCTGGCCGTGCCGTTACGGCCGGAGCAGAAGACCATCGGGCTGTCCAGCTGCTCGTCGGTAGCACCCAGGTCCATCAGCAGCTCCAGAATCTCGTCGATGACTTCCGCAATGCGGGCGTCGGGGCGGTCGATCTTGTTGACCGCGATGACGAGAGACAGGTTTTGCTGCAAAGCCTTCTGCAGAACAAAGCGGGTCTGGGGCATGCAGCCCTCGGCTGCATCGACCAGCAGCAGAACGCCGTTGACCATCTTCAAAACGCGCTCGACCTCGCCGCCGAAGTCCGCGTGGCCCGGGGTGTCGACGATGTTGATCTTAACGCCGTTGTACTCGCAGGAGCAGTTCTTTGCAAGGATGGTAATGCCGCGCTCGCGTTCGATATCGCCCGAGTCCATGACGCGCTCGGCGACCTGCTGGTTCGCACGGAAAGCACCGGACTGCTTCAGCATCTGGTCGACCAGCGTCGTTTTGCCGTGGTCAACGTGCGCAATGATCGCAACGTTGCGGAATTTTCCTGAATCATATACGTTCCCTCTCAAATTAAAAATGCCGATATACTGATATTTGCAGGGGCCAAAACCCCAATATCCACATACTATTTTATAATACGCTATTATGTTCAATTTGTCAAGAATCGCAAAACGCAAAAAAGTGTGCTATAATACAGAATATTATAGTTATATTTTACACTAATTAAACAGACCGCCAGACTTACCTCCGCTGCGGACTCCCCGATACGGGGTGGCGCTGCGCCAGAGGTGGCCCCGGAGGCCGGAGGAACCCTGCCATTGCCCAAGCTACAGGCGATGGCGAGTTCTCCCAGCCGCTACAGCGGCAGCCTCGCAAGAGGGGCCAAGGAGATAGAGGAAACCACTATGGCAAAACAACACGGTACGCCCGCATCAATATCATTGGTCACCAGAACCGGACACGGACTCCTCTGCTCCGCGCTGGCCTATGCGTGGCTGAAAAACCGCGGCAGCCTGACCGGCCTGTATGAGGCCCGCCGCGCCGGACATGTGAACCGGGAAACGCGGTTCGTTCTGCAGCACTTCGGCGTGGAAGCGCCGCGGCTTTACTGCACCGACGTCAGCCCGCAGATCAAAGGGACATCGACATCCGCAAGCAGGCCGGCATTGACGGCGAAATGAGCCTGCGCGCCGCCTGGAACCTGATGCGCGATGTGGAAATCGACACGCTCTGCATCGTCGATGACGAGAACGAGCTGCAAGGCCTTATCACCATCAAGGACATTGCCGACGCAAACATGGATCTGTTTGACACGGCCGTGCTGGCCGCCGCCAACACACGCTGCACGAACCTGCTGGAAACGCTGGAGGCTGAGCTGGTGGTCGGCAACGCCGACGCCCACATTGACAGCGGCGTCATCTGCATCGGCACCAGCCCGGAAATCATGGAAGAACTGGTCAAGCCCGGCGACATCGTGCTTGTCTCCAACCGGTTCGAGACGCAGATGTGCGCCATCGACTGCGGCGCACAGGCCATCATCGTCTGCTGCGGCTCGGCGGTGCCCCGCACCATCGTGGCCCGCGCCCAGGAGAAGGGCTGCGCCGTGCTGGCGACCCCCTACGACACCTACGCCGCGCGCCTTTCATCTCCACCGCCGCGCCGGTGCGCCTATGCGCACGAAAGAGCTGCTGAAATTCAGCGTCAATACGCCGATCGAGGACGCGAAAAGGTCATGGCCAGCGTGCGCCACCGCTACTTCCCGATTCTGGACGAGCACGGCAAATTACTGCGGCGTCGTCAGCCGCCGTAACCTTTGAACCTGCACCGCAAGCAGCTGATTTTGGTTGACCACAACGAGCGCACCCAGGCCGTGGACGGTCTGGAACAGGCGGATATTTTGGAGATCATTGACCATCACCGCATCGGCAGCCTGGAAACGACCGGGCCGGTCTATTTCCGCAATGTGCCGGTGGGCTGCACGGCAACGATTTTGTACCAGATGTACGGCGAGCAGGGCCTGACGCCCAGCCGCGAGATCGCGGGCCTGCTGCTGTCGGCCATTCTGTCCGACACGCTGGTGTTCCGCTCGCCTACGTCCACCCGCAGGACGAGGCCACCGCCAAGGCGCTGGCCGAGATTGCAGGCGAGGATATCCAGTCTACGCCGAGCAGATGTTTGAAGCGGGCGCGGACCTGACCGGCCGCACAGCCGAGGATGTATTCAGCTCGGACTTCAAGGCGTTCAGCCGCGGCGACGTCAAGTTCGGCGTCGGCCAGTCCACCTACATGACCGACAAATCCCGCGCCGCCGCTGAGGCGCTGGTGGAGCCGTATCTGCCCGAGGCCAGCCGCCGCGAGGGTCTGCCGCTGATTTTCTATATGTTCACTGACATGAAGACCCAGAGCACCGACCTGATGTTCTGGCCACAACGCCGAGGAGATCATCCGCGATGCGTTCCACGTCGAGCCGGAGGAACATAGCCAAACTGCCCGGTGTCGTCAGCCGCAAGAAGCAGCTCATCCCGCCGCTGCTGGCAGCTTTGCAGGCGCGGCAGTAAGGGGAAAATGCCCGCGAAGCCGCGCCGTGGCAGACAGGCAGGGGCGGATACAGAATCTGCCTTTATGTGAATACAAGAACAGACGCACAGCCGTGAAAGCTGTGCGTCCGATTTTATGCCAATTTTTGACTGCCTTGCTTACCGGTCTGCTCATTGCCGTCAGCACCGCCGCCGGCACAAAGCTGGCGGCGAGATACACCGGAACATCCCGGCCAGCGGCAGTCCGTGCCTGCACAAACGGCAGGAATACCAGCGTCAGCAGGACGTGATGCACAAGGTACACGCCATAGCACCAGCCCGCCAGCCGCCGCAGGGCAGGGCAAAGCGGTGGGTACCTGCGGGGCATAGACTGCCCAGAACAGCACCGACGCCAGCACCAACAGCACGGCCAGACGCGGCACTTCGTCCACCCACAAAGAAGCGGGCAGACCGCCAGCCCGATATACAGCCGATAGGACGGAAGAGCGTTCTTTTTCAGCAGCGGTGCCGAACCACACCCCAGCGCAAATGCGGGCAGGCGGCCCAGTACCGTATGCCCGGCCTCCCACAGGAGGGCAGACCAGCGGCCAGACAACCGCCAGCACCGCCATGCAGAAGCGCCAGCACCGGCGGTGCGCTGCGGTCCCCATGCACCGGAGCAGCAACGGGAACACGATACAAAATCAGGATAACGCCCAAAACCACTCGCCAATTTTGTAGAAAGTGACGGTCACAGGGGCTAAATATCCGTCCAGTCCCAGCACCGAAAAATACACGCCAGCGCGGGATATCGGCGTTGTTGCCGTGCAGGACCTCACCGTAGACAAACAGCGCCGCAAACCCCAGCCAGAATGCCGGGTAGGTGGCCGCCGCACGTCCCACAAAGTAGCGCCGGGCGTCAAACCGTCCCTGCCATTTGCAGGCAGAGTGCCGCACCCGACAGCAGAAAAAACCACGCCAGCCCGATTTCTACCCAGTCAGCCATACCGCGCCCAATGAGCGCCGTCGGCACGGCAAAGCAGCCGCGCGGCCTCGATGCAATGGTAGCACAGCACCGGCAGCAGCGCCGCCAGCCGCACCACATCCAGCCCGGGGCGATAATTTTGGGGCATCATGCCGCGACAGCTCGAAGGCGGAGACACCCAGCACGCTCAGCGCCCATGATGCAGCCCGCCAGCAGCACGCCGCCCATGCAGGCGCGGACACTGGACTTAAAGTCCATGTCCAAAGGCTGGCGGCCAGCGTGCCGGTCCAGGCACCGGTGCCCGGCAGCGGGATGCCAACGAACAGCAGCAGCGCCCAGGGCAGGCCGCGGCTCGTGCCTTCAGCTTCTCGCCGCCCTTGTGGCCTTTTCCAGGCAGAAGGTGAAGAATTTGCCGATGACCGGCTTACCCGCACCCCATTCCAGCACCTTGCGGGCAAAGAAGAAAATGATGGGCACCGGGATCATATTGCCGATGATGGCAATGATGTACACCTGCCACAGCGGCAGGCCCATGGCCACGCCCACCGGGATCGCGCCGCGCAGTTCGATCAGGGGGCCATCGAAATAAAGAACACACTCAGGTATTTTGTCAGCATTTGAAAACCTCGCTTATACGTTGAAACAATAGTACAGACAAATTTAATTATACAAAATATTTATGCGCCTGGCAAGAGAGGGCGTGTAAAATCGACGTAAAATGAAAAAGCCGCCCCGGCAGTGGCGGCAGCGAAAATATGCGGTAGGGGCCGGGCATGCCCGGCCCGGCGGTATGGCAGACGGGCGTATGCGGGAAAGCCTGTTTCCGGATGGTTGTAGGGATGGGTCTTGACCCATCCGCACATCTGGCCGCGCGCAGCGCATAAATCGCGCCGAATGGCGCGCGGTTTTCCGTCGCGTCGTGCTTTCGGCGGCGCGGAACGGTCAAGACCGTTCCCTACAAACCAACTGTTCGTCAGCGGGCAATAGCGGCAAGCTCGCCCCTCATCCGGCCTCGGTCGGGGCCTCGGCCACCTTCGAAGGGAAGGTTGGGGACACCCGCAATTCCACAATCAATCCAGCAGATTCGTCATGCTTTTCAGGCTGACACCCAGCGTGGACGCATTATGCAAAAGCGCGGACGTGGCGGGGGCAGGATGCCCATGGCACCCAGCACGATCAGGTGCTGTTGAAGCTCATGATAAAGCGGTAGTTCGCCTTCGTGCGCTTTTGCAGGCCGTTGGCGATGCTCTTCAAAATCACCAGTTCGCGCAGGCTGTCGGCGGCAATCGTGACGTCGGCGATTTTCGGGCAATGGCCGCGCCGTCGTGATGGCAATGCCGACGTCAGCGGCGGACACAGGGGGAGTCGTTGATGCCGTCGCCCAGCATGATGACGGTGTGCCCGGCAGCCTTCTCCTGCTCGACAAAGTTGGCCTTGTCCTCGGGCAAGACCTCGGAGTAGTAGCGGTCCACGCCGACCTGGCTGGCAATCACCGACGCCGTGCGGTCGTTGTCGCCGGTCATCATGACGGCCTTGCGGATGCCCAGGCCGCGCAGCTGTTTCAAAACCTCGGAGGCTCTCCGCGCAGCGGGTCAGCGATACAGATGACACCGGCCAGCACACCGCCGATGGCAAGATACAGATGCGAGTATTCCGGCGGCAGCGCGTCAATTGCCGCACTCGTTCGTCGGAATATAGCAGCCCTCGTCCTCAAAGACAAAGTGCTGGCTGCCGATGACGGCCTTCTCGCCGCCAATCTGGCTGGCGATGCCGTGGGCGACGACGTACTGCACCTCGCTGTGCATCTCGTCGTGGCGGATGCCCCTTGCGGCGGCGGCCTGCACGACGGCGTTCGCCATGGAGTGCGGGAAGTGCTCCTCCAGGCAGGCCGCGATCTGTAAAACCTCGTCCTCGGTGCGGGTGCCGAAGGGCACGACCTGCACGACGGTGGGGGTCGCGTGGGTCAGCGTGCCGGTCTTGTCAAACACGATGGTGTCGGCGTTGGCCAAGGCCTCAAGATATTTGCCGCCCTTGACCGTGATGTGATACATGCTTGCCTCACGCATGGCGGACAGAACCGCCAGCGGCATAGACAGCTTGAGCGCGCAGGAGAAATCGACCATCAGAATCGAGATCGCACGGGTCACGTTGCGGGTCAGCGCGTAGGTCACGGCGGTGCCAGCAGACTGTACGGCACCAGCTTGTCGGCCAGCGCGGCGGCGCGGGTCTCGCTGGCAGACTTCAGCTTCTCGGAGTTCTCGATCATCTTGACGATCTGGTCATAGCGGCCGTTGCCGGCCTGCTGCTCCACGGTCACGGTGATCTGGCCTTCCTCGACGACGGTGTCGGCGTAGACGACGGCACCTCGATCTTGCGCACAGGCTCGGCCTCACCGGTCAGCGATGCCTGGTTGACGCTGGCCTCGCCGTCCAGCACTTTGCCGTCCAGCGGGATGACACTGCCGGTGTGTACGACGATGGCGTCGCCTGCGCGGACCTGGGAAATCGGCACCAGCACTTCGCCCTCGGCGGTCTGCTGCCAGACGCGGTCGACATTCAGCGACATACAGCGGGCCAGGTCGCCCAGGGACTTCTTGCGGGTCCATTCTTCCAGCAGTTCACCCAGGCGCAGCAGGAACATGACCGACCCGGCGGTCGAGAAGTCGCCGCGCAGCATCGAAACACCGATGGACAGCGCGTCGAGCACTTCGACTTCCAGCTTGCGCCGCCACAGGCAGCGCAGACCGCGGAAAACGTAGGGCACGCTGCGCACCAGTGTGTAGGCCATGCGCAGCGGTGCAGGCAGGAACAGCTTGCGCGCAAAGTGGAAGATCGTCATATTGACGAGCTTTTCCTGATATTCGCGGTTGACGGCGCGGGGGCTGTTGGCCGGGACTTCGGCCAGGGCCTCCGTGTCAAAGCGGAAGGCCGCCAGACCCTGACGATACCGGCGCGGCTCTCGGTATAGACGATGACGACGTCACAGGTGCGCTCATACACGGCGGCGGTGCGCACGCCGGGCAGGGCAGTCAGGTAGTCCTGCAGCTGGTCTGCCTCGGCCAGCGACATGCGCGGCTTACGGAGATGCAGGCGCATCCGCCCGCGGCTCTCGTGCAGAATATTCCATTTCATAATTACTCTCCCGGTAAATAAAGAGGCACCCGAAGCTGCCGCCAACGGCGGCTGATGAGCGGACTGTTCCGCAGTATCCCGTGAACGGGTGGCTGCGGCGAACACGCCTCATCCGACCTCGCTTTGCTCGGCCACCTTCCCGCCCGCGGGAAGGCTTTAACAGCGAAAACTTACTCAGCCTTCTCCTCGGCGGTGTCCTCAACAACGGCGTCATCCTCGGCGGCGCGCTGCTCGTTGATCTCCTTGGCGTCGGCCAGGATGTCACCGCAGTTTTCCTGCAGGCTGGTGGCGGTCTTCATGACCTGATCCTTCATGCGCAGCACGGCGGCGGTGCACTGGGTGTACACCTTCGCGTCCTTGCTGGTCAGAAGCTCAATACCGGCGGAGCCAAACAGAGCGCCGCCTGCAAACAGACCAATCTTTGCCCAATTCATAGTTCAAATCCCTTTACTGTAATATGCTTGCGATGGTGTATAAAATGTGCCCCATCGGGCGAACCTATAAGGTTTACATAATTCTACAACGGTTAGCCACGACTGGGGTAGACTGAAAGGCATACGGTGTGCAGAATGGATTTTTTCGCTAAAATTCCCTGGCCCCTCTGCGTGGGAGGCAAGAAGATCTTACGCGGTGTGGCTGCTTGCCGTCGGGCACGCTACCCGCCGCAGCTCGGTGGGGCGGCGGCCTGTGTGGCGGCGGAAGGCCGCGGCAAAGCGGCTGGGGTCCTCATAGCCGACGCGGTGCGCGATCTCGGCCACCGGCAGGTCGCTCTCCTGCAAAGCTGGGCGGCGGTGTCCATGCGCAGCCCGCGCAGGTAGCTGGCCACCGGCACGCCGTACAGCGCCTTAAAGCAGATCTTCAGCGAGCTTTGGGAAAGATGGAACCGCGCGGCCAGCTCGGGCAGGGGTAATACGGCTGCCCTGGTGGGTCAGCAGGTAGTCGTGGGCCTGGCGGGTGTGCTCCAGCTGCATCCGGTCAAAGTAGGGCGTCTGGGGTGTGTCGGCCTCGGCATAGCGGCTGACCAGCTCGTCCCAATGTTCCAGCGGCGGCGGCCACGCGGGGTCATACATAATGCCGCTGTTTTCGATCTCGCGGCGGCAGGCGGCGCTGGTCATGGCGGGCGGTAACTGCGGCTGCTCATCATGGCGTCGATGGAATCCGCCACGGCAATGACGCGCGACCCGGCGGATGTCATGCCCCGACAGCCCGTCCGGGTAGCCGCGGCCGTCCACCGCTCATGATGGTGGCGCTCCAGCACGGCGATCTCTTTGAAATCATCGACCTTGCGCAGAATTTCATACCCGGTGACGGGGTGGCGGCGCATTTCCTCCCATTCGCCGGGTCAGCGGCCCGGCCTTAGGACGGAATCCGGCACGGCAATCTTGCCGATATCATGCAGGTGGGCGGCCATGTGGATGCAGGTCGTCTCGTCCTCGTCCAGGCCGAGGGCGGCGGCGGAGCAAGCACCATGTCCGCCACCCGGTCAGAGTGACTGGCTGTGTAGGCATCGCGCGCGTCAGGGCGGCGACGATGCTCTCGATCAGGTCATGATATTGCATCAGATGGCTTGCGTTGTGCGCGGGTCCGACTGCTGCGGTTGGTTTGCCATGGACCGCGGCTCCTTTCCGTGATAGGATCGCCAAAGGTTAGCATACTCTAACAGTTAGCGTAAACTATCTTACTGCAAGAAGGGGATTTGTCAAGAGAGGAGTTGGGAGTGAGGAGTTAGGAGTGAGGTGGGGCACACTACGCTGTGTAGGGCGACCATTGGTCGCCCGCCAGCCTACCGCAACGCATTTTCCAGGACAGCTTTGCAGGCAAAATGCAATGCTCGCCCCACAAGAGTGTTTCGACAGTTTGTAGCTGCCCCATTTTTCGCTGCCCACTGTGCCGAACGGGTGTTTATTTCTCCCTCTTGACAAAGCGGTTAGTCTATGCTATCTTGTCATTGGTTAGCTTGCGCTAACCTTGAAGTATCGCTTTGTCCCCTTCCGGGCATACTGAAAAGTATTTTATAGAGAAGGACTTTGTACCATGAGCTATCTTGAAATTGAGAAAGTCATTGGCCGCGGATCATCGACTCCCGCGGCAACCCCACTGTTGAGGCCGAAGTTTGGCTGGCGGACGGCACCATCGGCCGCGGTGCTGCCCCCAGCGGCGCTTCCACCGGCGAATTTGAGGCCCTGGAACTGCGCGACGGCGATAAGAGCCGTTTCGGCGGCAAGGGCGTCAGCAAGGCCGTGGAGAACATCAACACCACCATCAACGAGGCCCTTGTCGGCATGGACGCCTCTGACATCTACGCCGTCGATGCCGCTATGCTGAAGCTGACGGCACCAAGGATAAGTCCAACCTCGGCGCAAACGCCATCCTGGCCGTCTCCATCGCCGCGGCCCGCGCAGCCGCCATCTCTCTGGATGCCCCTGTACCGTTTCCTGGGCGGCGTGTCCGGCAATAAGCTGCCTGTGCCCATGATGAACATTCTGAACGGCGGCGCACACGCGGCCAACACCGTGGATGCAGGAATTCATGATCATGCCCGCCGGTGCCCCCAGCTTCAAAGAGGGCCTGCGCTGGTGCACCGAGGTGTTCCACGCCTTGCAGGCACTGCTGAAGAGCAAGGGCTTGGCTACCTCCGTCGGTGACGAGGGCGGCTTTGCACCCGACCTCGCCAGCGACGAGGAGGCATTCAGTATATCCTCGAAGCCATCGAGAGGCCGGTTACGTGCCCGGCAAGGACTTCGTCCTGGCTATGGATGCCGCCTCCAGCGAGTGGAAGGCAGCAAAAGGGCGAGTATAAGCTGCCCAAGTGCGGCAAGGTCTTTACCAGTGAGGAACTGGTCGAGCACTGGAGCAGCTGGTCGAGAAGTATCCGATCTACTCCATCGAGGACGGCCTCGACGAGGAGGACTGGGAGGGCTGGCAGCACATGACGAAGGAGCTGGGCGGCAAGGTGCAGCTGGTTGGCGACGACTTGTTTGTCACCAACACCGAGCGCCTGTCCAAGGGAATTAGCCTGGGCTGCGGCAACTCGATCCTCATCAAGCTGAACCAGATCGGCTCTGTCTCTGAGACGCTGGAAGCTATCAAGATGGCCCACAAGGCTGGTTACACCGCCATTGCGTCCCACCGCTCCGGCGAGACCGAGGACACCACGATTGCCGACCTGGCCGTTGCGCTGAATACCTGCCAGATCAAGACCGGCGCCCCCAGCCGCAGTGAGCGCGTTGCCAAGTACAACCAGCTGCTCCGCATCGAGGAAGAGCTTGGCGGCGCTCAGTACCCGGGATTTGGGGCGTTTAACATCAAAAGTAAGGGCTGGAGAGAAATGCCGCGGGCGGATGCGAGCATCCGCCCCTACAACTCAAAACTGTTGCCCAAACAACACACAAAGCCCTGTAATTCTGGTATAATACTCAAAGCCGGGCGAAATACGCCCGGCGATCCATACATTAAAAGAGGTGCATAATGACAGATTTCAAACAGTGGGAAGGCTTTGAAGGCCGCATTTGGAAAGAGGAAGTCAACACGCGTGACTTCATCCAGAAGAACTACACCCCTTATGACGGCGATGAGAGCTTCCTCGCCGGCCCGACCGACGCTACCAACAAGCTGTGGCGCTGCAGAAGCTACAGAAGGCCGAGCGCGCCAAGGGCGGCGTTCTGGACATGGAGACCGAAGTCGTCTCCGGTCTGACCGCCTACGGCCCCGGCTACATCGACCCCGAGCTGAAGGATCTGGAAAAGGTCGTCGGCCTGCAGACCGACAAGCCCCTAAAGCGCGCCTTCATGCCCTACGGCGGTATCAAGATGGCGGAACAGGCCTGCACCACCTACGGCTACCAGCCCAGCGAAAAGCTGCACGAGATTTTCACCAAGTACACCCGCACCCATAATCAGGCTGTGTTTGATGCCTACACCCCCGAGATGAAGAAGGCACGCCACAGCCACATCGTCACCGGCCTGCCCGACACCTACGGCCGCGGCCGTATCGTCGGCGACTATCGCCGTGTTGCCCTGTACGGCATTGATTTCCTGATCCGCGAAAAGCAGAACGACTTTGCCAACTGCGGCGACGGCACGATGACCGAGGAGGTCGTCCGCCAGCGCGAAGAAATTGCAATGCAGATTTCTGCCCTGAAAGGCATGAAGGAGATGGCTGCCTCCTATGGCTACGACATCTCTAGCCTGCTGCCAACGCAAAGAGGCTGCTCAGTGGCTGTACTTTGGCTATCTGGCCGGCATCAAGACCCAGAACGGCGCTGCCATGTCCGTTGGCCGTGTCCACCTTCCTGGACATCTACATCCAGCGTGATCTGGACAACGGCACCCTGACCGAGACCGAGGCCCAGGGCTGATCGACCACATGGTCATGAAGCTGCGTATGGTCAAGTTCGCCCGCATCCCCAGCTACAACCAGCTGTTCAGCGGCGACCCCGTCTGGGCGACCCTCGAGGTCGGCGGCATCGGCATGGATGGCCGCTCCATGGTCACGAAGAACGACTTCCGCTTCCTCCACACCCTCGAGAACATGGGCCCCGCCCCCGAGCCGAACATGACGGTGCTGTACTCCAGCGCCCTGCCCAAGACCTTCAAGGATTATGCGTCCAAGGTCTCCATCAATACCTCCAGTGTTCAGTATGAAAACGATGATGTCATGAAGCCTGTCTGGGGCGATGACTATTCCATCTGCTGCTGCGTATCGGCTACCGAAACCGGCAAGGAAATGCAGTTCTTCGGCGCTCGCGCCAACCTCGCCAAGTGCATGCTGTACGCCATCAACGGCGGCGTCGATGAGAAACTCGGCGAGCAGGTCGGCCCCGCTTACGCGCCCATCACCGCTGAGTATCTCGACTACAATGAGGTCATGGCCAAGTACGATGTCATGATGGACTGGCTGGCTGGCCTGTACGTCAACATCCTGAACCTCATCCAGTATATGCACGACAAGTACTACTATGAGGCTGCCGAGATGGCCCTGATCGACACCGAGGTCCGCCGCACCTTCGCGACCGGTATCGCCGGCTTCAGCCATGTGGTCGATTCTCTGTCCGCCATCAAGTACGCCAAGGTCAAGTGCATCCGCAATGAGCAGGGCCTCGTCACCGATTACGAGATCGAGGGCGACTTCCCGAAGTACGGCAACGATGATGACCGCGCCGACGATATCGCCGTCGAGCTGCTGCGCAGCTTCCTCGAAAAGATCAAGCGCCGCCACACCTACCGCAACTCCGAGGCTACCACCTCGATCCTGACTATCACCTCCAATGTTGTCTACGGCAAGGCCACCGGTGCTATGCCCGACGGCCGCAAGGCGTACACCCGTTTCCCCGGCGGCAACCCGAGTTACGGCGCCGAGACCCACGGCCTGCTGGCGTCCCTCAACTCCGTTGCCAAGCTGCCCTACCACTGGGCGCTGGACGGCATCTCCAACACCCAGACCATCAACCCTGATGCCCTGGGCCACAGCGAGGGCGAGCGTGTGAACAACCTGGTGCAGGTCATGGACGGCTACTTTGACCAGGGTGCCCACCACCTGAACGTCAACGTCTTTGGCACCGAGAAGCTGCTGGACGCCATGGAGCACCCCGAGAAGGAGGAGTACGCCAACTTCACCATCCGTGTTTCCGGCTACGCGGTCAAGTTCATCGACCTGACCAAGGAGCAGCAGCTGGATGTTATTGCGCGTACCTGCCATAAGGTCCTGTAATTTTTGTAAGAATAGGCCCGCAGCCGCGCTTTTTGTGGTATACTGTGTTATACCACCCGGTAGCCGGGCATGCCCGGCCCGCAGGTTTACGCAAGCTACCCGTTCACGTTTTACAGCACCCCTTTCAAATTGCATTGTAGGGAGGGGTCTTGACCCCGCGGCGGCCAGAGGGCTGGCCGCCCTACAAGCGCCCGCAAAGGAATGCGTAGGAGGAATTTATCCCCGGGACGTGGCAGCCGCGGGCGTCGAGGACGCCGCCCCTACCAATTCATTTTCCCAATAAACGGAGGCACACTTTATGTCCGAAACCTTAGGCTACATCCATTCCGTTGAGACCTTCGGCCTGGTCGATGGTCCCGGCGTGCGGTATATCATCTTTTGCAGGGGTGCGCCGCTGCCAATACTGCCATAACCCCGAGACATGGGCCTTTACCAAAGATACCGCCAAGACCCGCAGGAGACCTTTGCTGCCGCCTACCGCTACCGCAACTACTGGCGCGGCAACGGCGGGCTGACCATCAGCGGCGGCGAACCGCTTTTGCAGCTGGACTTTGTCAGCGAGGTGTTCCGGTTGGCGCGCGCCGTGCAGACCGCGCTGGACACCAGCGCCCAGCCCTTTGCGCCTGACGACGCAGAGTGGATGGCCCGCTTTGACCGTCTGCTGGAAAACACCGACCTCGTGATTCTCGACTTAAAAGAAATTGACGACGAAAAGCACAAGACTGACCGGCCACAGCAACAAAAACATCCTGGCCATGGCGCAGTATGTGGCGGCCAGGGGCGTTGACCTCTGGATACGCCATGTGCTGGTACCCGGCCTGACCGATGACGCCGACGGCCTGCGGCAGCTGGATGCCTTTATTAAAACGCTGCCCACCGTGCGCCGGGTGGAAATTCTGCCCTACACGCTGGGGCTGTTCAAGTGGCAGAACCTCGGTATCCCGTACCCGCTGGACGGCGTGCGCGTGCCCACGGCGGAGGAGGTCGAAACCGCGGAGCAGCTTTGCATGTGCGCGATTATCCCGATGCACCCAAGGGCAGCACCGCAAAGTAATTTCTACAAAATACTGGGAATTATTTTTGAAAAACCCTTGACACCAGCGCTTCCATATGGTAAAGTATACTCGTGGTTAGGAACTGCTAACCATAACCAACCTCGAACCGTCAACCGGCTGTTTGCCTCTCCGGTGCGGTTCCTGCCAATAACAGGCTGCGCCTCCGTTTTGGCGTTTTGCTCTGCGCCTTTTAGCGGTCTGCTTATTGCGTTTTGCCCCATCGTTCTCTGCTCCGGACGGTGGGGATTTTTGTGCGAAGCGCAAAAATCGCAGCATCACGGCCACGGGAAACCGCTGCCGCCCCTTTGCGGTTTGTATGTAGGGCGGTGCCATCACCCGCCGCGGGGCGTCGGGGACGCCGCCCTACAAGCCGCGAACTTTCCCGCTATGGCAGACGTCCGCAAAAGGTCATCCCTCCCGGGACTATTGCAGGGCGGGCCCGGCCCGCGGCCTGACGAAAGCGACCGTCTGCGGGAACCACCCGGGCGGATATAATCCGCCCCTACGGAAATCGCTGCCGCCCCTTTTGGTGGTTGTGTGGGCGGCGAACCGCGAACTTTCCCGCTATGGCAGACGTCCGCGGCGGCCTGTGGGCAGGCCGCCCTACGCATAGCCAGCAAAGAGCTGCCTGACCTGCGGGGCGTCGGGGACGCCGCCCCCCAGTGGCGAACCGCGGGCGTACATCCCGCAAACCCATCTTTCAACAACCGCCGCCCGCCGTGGAAAACCGGCCGGCGGCGGCTTATTGTGCGTAAATAGAGTTTACTTGTTGATCCTGTCGATCTCGGCCAACTCGTCGGGCGTGAACGTCGTGTGCTCCACGGCCTTGATGTTATCCAAAATCTGCTGCGTCTTGGACGCGCCGATCAGAACCGTTGTGACCTCGTCGGTGCAGCAGCCAGGTTAAGGGCCATCTCGGCCAGGGTCTGACCGCGCTGCCGGGCAAGGTCGTTCAGGGCGCTGATCTGCGCAAGGCGCTCCGGCGTGATGTCCTTTCCTTCAAAAAACGCCCGTCGGTGTGTACGCGGCTGTCGGCCGGGATGCCGCAGATAGCGGTCCGTCAAAGCCCTGCGCCAGCGGGCTGAAGGTGATGATGCCCTTGTGCAGCTTCGCGGCGGCATCCTTTAACCCGTTGTGCTCAATCGTGCGGTCGAAAATCGAATAGCGGTTCTGGTTGATGACGAACGGCACGTGCAGCTCATTCAGGATGGCCGCTGCCTTTCCAGTGTCGGGCCGTCGTAGTTGGACAGGCCCACATACAGCGCTTGCCGCTGCGCACGGCCTGTGCCAGCGCGCCCATCGTCTCCAGCGGGTGTTGGGGTCCATGCGGTGGTGGTAGTAGATGTCCACATAGTCCAGCCCCAGCCGGCGCAGTCTCTGATCAAGGCTGGCCAACAGGTACTTGCGGCTGCCCCAGTTGCCGTAAGGGCCGTCCCACATCTCGAACCCGGCTTTGGTGGAGATGATCAGCTCGTCGCGGTAGACGCCGAGGTCGTCCCGCAGAATTTTACCGAAATTCCGCTCGGCCGCGCCCGGCTCGGGGCCGTAGTTGTTGGCAAGGTCAAAATGGGTGATGCCGTTGTCGAACGCCGTGCGGCAGAGCGCGCGCATATTTTCGTAGGGTGCCGTGTCGCCAAAATTATGCCACAGCCCCAGCGGACGGCGGGCAGCATAAGGCCGCTGGCCCCGCAGCGGCGGTAGGGGATGACCTGATAGCGGTTTTGTGCGGCTTGGTACATGGGGAACCCTCCTTTGCTTTCTTCATTATAATATCCGCGGCGGGTGCAGACAATGTGAAAGCTGCACAAAAGCAGCATCAAAATTCGACACTTGACATAAATCCGATTTCGGACTATACTGGAATCCGAAATCGGATTTTAAAGAGAATGGAAGAAAAGGAATCCCAGGCCCGCGCCCTGCTGGACAAAACGAACCGCCAGTTCAATGAGTGCAACGCCCTGTACCACGCGGTGGCGCAGCGGTGCGGCCGTCGGACGCAGCGTTCTGGGTGCTGTATGCGCTGGTGACGTCGTGCGAGCCGCTGACCCAGAACCGCATTGCGGCGGACTGGGGCATCCCCAAGCAGACGCTGAACTCTGCCGTTGCCGCCATGGTGAAAAGGGGCTGGTGGAGCTTTGCCCGGGAAAAGGCCCACAGCGGAAGATCGTGACCCTGACGGACGAGGGGCGTGCCCTGGCCGAGCGCACGGTGGAGCCGGTCATCGCAGCCGAGGAAAGGCCATCCGCGCCTTTGGCCTTGCAAGCGCCGAGGAAATGCACCGTCTGGCGCAGCGGCATCTGGAATGCTTACGGCAGGAGTTTGAAAAATTGCGCGGTAGGGGCCGGGTATGCCCGGCCCGCAGCATAACGGAAACAGAGGTAAAGGCAAGGTGCAGGGCCGGACATGTCCGGCCCCTACGCGCGTGCCTGCCGCAAAAACAGGAGCATTTATGTCAAAATCAAACCGGATCCAACTATCCGACCACTTTACCACCGGGCGGCTGCTGAAATTCACGGCATCGCCCATTATCATGATGATCTTTACCTCCATCTACACCATCGTGGATGGCTTCTTTGTCTCGAACTATGCGGGTAAAACGGCGTTTACAGCGCTGAACCTCATCTACCCGTATCTTCAGATGCTGGGCTGCCTCGGCTTTATGATCGGCACGGGCGGCAGCGCCCTTGTTGCCATGACGCTGGGCACCGGCGATGAGAAGCGCGCAAACCGGCTGTTCAGTATGCTGGCCGTTGCGACTGTGGGCATCGGCGCGATTTTCAGCGCCATCGGCCTGGCACTGCTGCGGCCCGTGGCCCTGCTGCTGGGCGCAACACCGGAGCTGCTGCCCAGCTGTCTGCTGTATGGCCGCATTCTGCTGACGTTCCAGACGGCGTTCATGCTGCAATACCTGTTCCAGAGCTTCTTTATTGCCGCGGAAAAGCCCAAGCTGGGCCTGTTCTTCACGGTGGCGGCGGGCGCGACCAACATGGTGCTGGACTTCGTGCTCGTCGGCGTGGCGGGTCTTGGGCTGGCCGGCGCGGCGGCGGCGACGGTCATCAGCCAGATGGTCGGCGGCGTGGCCCCCATTTTCACTGCTAAGCGCCATCCCGGCTGCCGCTTGTATTTCACCAAGCCGCTGTTCAGCCTGTGGGAGCTGTTCAAAGCCTGCACAAACGGTGCGAGCGAGCTGATGACGAACATCTCGATGTCGCTGGTCAGCGCGCTGTACAACATCCAGCTGCTCAAGCTGTTCGGCGCGGACGGCGTCGCGGCCTACGGCGTGCTTATTATGTGGGCTTTGTGTTCGCGGCGGTGTTCATCGGCTATTCTCAGGGCACAGCGCCCATTGTCAGCTACCACTTTGGCGCGGACAATAAGGACGAACTGAAAAACCTGCTGCGCAAAAGTGCGGGCATCATTGCGGTGGCCGGGGTGGCGATGCTGGCTTCCAGTGAGCTGCTGGCCGGGCCGTTGGCAAAAATCTTTGTCGGCTATGATGCGGGCCTGCTGGCGCTGACGACCCACGGCATGAAGCTGTACTCCATCAGCTTTATTCTGTCCGGGTTCAACATTTTCGGCTCGGCGTTTTTCACGGCGCTGAACAACGGCGCTGTGTCGGCGGCTATCAGCTTCTTGCGCACGCTGCTGTTCCAGGTCGTCCATCCTGACCCTGCCGCTTATCATCGGCGTGGACGGCATCTGGCTGGCGGTCGTGGCCGCCGAGGCCATGGCGCTGGTCTGCACCGGCGCGTTTGTGGTGAGGGGAGGAAGAGGTATGGGTATCTGTAAAAAAAAGAGGACGCGAAAGCGTCCTCTTTTGCGTCTCTAAGGCCTTCCCGGGGCTGCCCGCAGGCGCGTGTCGAAGCGCAACCGCCGGAGGTGGCTCTTAGCGGAGATCGAAGCTGTCCGCGTAAGCGGGCTGATGAGGGCAGAGCTTGCCAATGCATCTCGTGAATGGGTAATTGCGGCACACTCCCCCTCATCCGGCCTGGCCCGGCCATTCCCCCGCGGGGAAGGCAACCTGCTTATTCCTCCTCCTCCTCCAAAATCTCCTGTGCGACCTCGCCGCGGCTGCGGCGGGTATCCATCGCGCCTTTCTCGATGAGGCGGTGGGCCTCGGTCTCGGTGTAGCCTTTTTCTCAATCAAATAGCACTTTGCGCGGTCCACCAGCCGCAGCTGGGCAATTTTGTCCAGCAGCTTTGCATTCTCGGCGCGCAGCACGGCCAAACGCTTGTAGTTGCTGGCGGCGATCTGCACGGCCTGCCGGAACTGTGCGCCGGTGAACGGCTTGCCCAGCACCAGCACACCGAAATCCTGCAATTTGTCGGCGATCTGCTCGGCGGTGCCGGTCTTGGCCAGCAGAATGACGCCGGCGTCGGTTTTCTCGACGGCGGCGGTGCCCAGCTCATGGCCGAACTCGTCGGGCAGGGGCGTGTTGATGATGACGACCTCATAGTCGTTGGAATTGCGGCGGCGTGCCTCGCCCCCGCTGGCGACAATGGTGGGGCGGGTGTAGCCCAGTTCCCCGATATGCCGCGCTAAATATTCATTGGCGTTGTTCCCGGCCGAAACGATCAGCTTGCCATAGCCCTTCCTTCCTGATAATTTACGATGAAGCTTGACAGGCCGTAGGCGGGGCCCCACCCACCGTGGGCGTGTGCCGCACGGAAAAGTTTTCCGGGCACGGGCACGGCGGCCTGAGGACAGGCCGCCCTACGTACCCCGTAAAATCAAATAATCAGGAAGCTATGCGCTCTTTCCCAGCTGTCGGTGTCGGGAGCAGATTCGGCGTCGTGGAAGAGCTGGGTCTGGTACTCAAAGCAATTGTTCATCAGGGCAACGGGCAGCTCACGGCTGATAAACTCGCCTGGCCTGCTACGGTGATGGCCTCGCGCAAGGTGCGGGCAGGCTGTCCAAACCCGCCGCGGCGCTGGGGTGGAACAGGTTGCGGTTCACGGCCTCAGGCAGGGGCAGCTTGCGCTGGATGCCGTCCAGGCCGGCTGCCAGAATCAGCCCGATGACCAGATACGGGTTGCCCGCGGGTCGGGCCCGCGCAGCTCCACGCGGCAGAACTCGCCGTGGGCGCTGGGCAGCCGCACCAGCTGGCTGCGGTTCTGGCGGCTCCAGCTCACGTACAGCGGGGCCTCGTTTGCGCCCAGCCGCGCGTAGGAGTTGGGCACAGGGTTACAGAAGGCCGTCAGCGCCCGCGCGTGGGCAAGGATGCCCGCCACAAAATGCCCGGCCTCGCTGTCGGGGGTGAAATCACCGTCAAACAGGTTCTTGCCGTCCCGCAGCAGCGAGACATTGACGTGGAGGCCGCTGCCCGGCTGGTTGGCAAGGGGCTTGGGCATAAAGCTGGCAAACAGGCCGTTGCGGGCCGCAATGGCTTTGACCGTGCTCTTGAAAGTATTCAGATTATCGGCGGATTTCAGCGCCGTCGTGTAGCGGAAGACCTCGTTCTGGCCGTGGCCGCTCTCGTGGTGGCTGTGCTCGGGTGCAGGCCCATCTCCTCGATGGCAAAGCAGATCTCCCGGCGGATGTTCTCGCCCTTGTCCAGCGGCGGATGTCAAAATAGCCGCCCATATCCAGCGGGATGCGGGTGGGGTTGCCGTTCTCGTCCGTCTCAAACAGATAGAACTCGCACTCGCAGCCCACATTGCAGGTCAGGCCCATGGCGCGGGCGCGCTTGACGACGGATTGCAGGTAGCCGCGGCAGTTGCCCTCGAACGGTTTGCCGTTGGGCAGCGTGATATCGCAGTACATACGGATGACGCGGCCCTCGGTAGGCCGCCAGGGCAGCACGGTGGCGGTGTCCGGGTCCGGCCAGAGAACCAGGTCGCTCTCTTCCACGTTCATGAACCCGGCGATGGACGAGCCGTCGAAGCTGACGCCCTCGGCAAAAGCGCGGGCAGCTCACTGGCGAAAGGGAGACATTTTTCTGGTTGCCGAAGATATCGCAGAACGTCAGTTTGGCAAACTTGACGTCGTTGTCCCTCAACAAAATTGAGAATGTCCTGTGCGGTGCGTTTCATAGGAACCTCCTAGAAGCCTTCTGCGGGGAAGGTGGCGAAAGCGACGGATGAGGGGCGAGTGTGCCGCGGCAGACCGTGAACGGGTCGTATGGCGAGGCTGCCTCATCATCGGGCGGCAGCACCGAGTCTCCGCGCTAAGAGCCGCCTCCGGCGGTTGCGCTTCGACACGCCTGCGGGCGCAGCCCTGGGGAAGCTGATACTCGAAAGGCCCACCTTGAGCGGGCGGGCCTTTCGAGCTGGTGTAAGAAATAGGAAAGGAGAATGGCGATTGTAAAGGGTGTAACCTACACCCGGCTGCGTCTTCACTGTGCGGGGCGGGGGCGCGGCCAGTAAGGAAAATGGCGTGATGTGGGCGGGCTGCTGCTTGCGGGGAAGCAGCCCATCCCGTAGGGGCGCATTCTATATGCGCCCGTCAACAGGCAGCCCCTTGCGGGCGGATATGGATCCGCCCCAGAAGCGCGGGAGAAAATCACTCGGTATAGAACAGCATACGAGAGTAGCAGGGCAGGGCCAGTAATCCTCGTCGACCAGGCTCGGCCCGTCGGCGGCGGCACGGTGGGCATCCATCGCGGGATGACCTCGTCGTGGAAGGCGTGCGCCTTGGCGGCCTCGTCGTCCATGGCGCTGACCTTGTCGGTAGCGGCCTGCAGGGCGTCGGCAGCGTCGGACATTTCGTCGGTGTACTTGCTCAGGCGGGTCAGGACCTTCGTCTCGGCCTTGGTGGAGATACCCTCGACTGCGGCGGTCTTGGCAGCGGCTGCGCCGGCGACCCGCCCATGTAAGCGGTGGCGGCGGGGATCAGCTGCTTGTTGGCAATCTTGAGCATCGTGCGGGCCTCGATGTTGGATCTTGGAGTAGTGTCCATCTCGACCTCGTAGCGGCTCAGCATCTCGGTCTTGGTCAGGACGCCGAACTCCTCCATCAGGGCGATGTTCTTGTCGTCCTTCAGGGCAATCATAGCATCGGGGGTGCACTTGCGGTTCGGCAGGCCGCGGCGCTCGGCCTCCTGCTCCCACGCATCGCTGTAGCCATTGCCGTTGAAGATCACGCGGCGGTGGGCGTTCAGTGTTTTTTGACCCAGGCGGCGGCGGCGCACTCAAAATCGGCGGCGTCGGAGGTCTCGGCCACGAACTCCTTCAGGCTCTTGGCCACGGCGGTGTTCAGGATGGTGTTCGCGTCGGACAGGTTCTCGGCAGAGCCGGGCATACGGAACTCAAACTTGTTGCCGGTGAAAGCGAAGGGGGAGGTACGGTTGCGGTCGGTGGTATCCTTGCTGAACTTGGGCAGGACGTCAACACCCAGATCCATCTTCATCTTGATCGGGCCCGCATAGGGGGAGTCGGTGCAGATGGCATCAATGACAGCTTCCAGCTCCTCACCGACGAAGATGGAAATGATGGCCGGGGTGCCTCGTTGGCCCAGACGGTGATCGTTGCCCGGGTGGCGACGGAGGTGCGCAGCAGGTCGGCGTAATCGTCAACAGCCTTGATGACAGCGGACAGGAACACCATGAACTGCAGGTTCTCCATCGGGGTGTCGCCGGGATCCAGCAGGTTTTCGTGCTTGATGCCAATGGACCAGTTGTTGTGTTTACCGCTGCCGTTGACGCCCTCGAAAGGCTCTCGTGCTGCAGGCAGACCAGGCCGTGCTTGTCGGCGATCTTCATCATCTCCATCGTCTGTGGTCGATGGCGACGTTGGTGGTGTCGATGGGGCCAGCTCGTGCTGGCAGGGGCGACCTCGTTGTGCTTGGCGGAACAGCTTCCCACAGCTCCTCGTCCAGCCCTTCATAAAGCCGGAGACGATGGGGCGGATGGTGCCGAAGTAGTGCTCCTCCAGCCCTGGCCCTTGAGGGGGCGGAGCCGAACAGCGCGGCCGCAGAGCACCAGGTCAAGGCGCTTCTCGTAGTCTTCCTTTTTAATAAGGAAGTACTCCTGCTCGGGGCCGACGGTGGTGACCACGTCCATCCTGCCGAACAGATGCAGCACCTGCAGGCCTGGTCGGAGATAGCCTGCATCGAGCGCAGCAGCGGGGTCTTTTGTCCAGAGCCTCGCCGGTGTAGGAGCAGAACGCTGTGGGAATGCAGAGCGTGTCGTCCTTCACGAAAGCGTAGCTGGTGGGATCCCAGGCGGTATAGCCGCGGGCCCGGCGGTGGCGCGCAGGCCGCCGGAGGTGGAGGAGGCGTCCGGCTCACCCTTGATGAGCTCCTTGCCGGAGAACTCCATGATGGCAGTGCCGTCCGGCTGGGGGACAAAGCCGTCGTGCTTCTCACTGGTGATGCCGGTCAGGGGCTGGAACCAGTGGGTGTAATGGGTCGCGCCCTGCTCAATGGCCCAGCGCTTCATGACGCTGGCCACGACGTTGGCGACCCTCAAGGTCAAGCGGCTGACCCTTTTCAATCGTCGCTTTCAGACTCTTGTAGGTCGAGCTAGGCAGACGCTCGCGCATCCTTCATGCTCGTTGAAGACTCTTGCTGCCGTAAAGTTCCATAACGGTTGCTGCCATACTTCTTACTCCTTTATTTCCTCTATTTACAAAAAAGGGCGCTGCGAAACACATTTCGCAGCGCCCTTGCTGTTATGCCTCTATTATACG